>Ga0153915_10000125_pt1 | contig 67702 bp, 65 predicted proteins | sample Opewatmetagenome_2_FD_107003 | JGI IMG/M metagenome (GOLD analysis project Ga0153915, IMG submission 107003) | Freshwater wetland microbial communities from Ohio, USA - Open water 3 Core 3 Depth 3 metaG | ecosystem: Environmental > Aquatic > Freshwater > Wetlands | place: USA: Ohio, Lake Erie...
CTTCGATGGCGATGAAATGAACATGCACGTCCCGCAGACCGAGGAGGCGCGGGCCGAGGCCACCATCCTCATTGCCGTAGAGGAGAACATCCTGTCGCCCCGTTTCGGCGGCCCGATCATCGGCGGCATCCACGACCACGTCTCGGGGATTTTCATGCTGACGCATGAGATGCGCTGGTTCAAGAAGGAAGATGCACTCTACCTCCTCCGCTACACCGGCATCGAGCACATGCCCCCACCCGGCAAAGTCGAAGACGGTGTTGAATACTGGAGCAACAAGCAGGTCTTCTCCGTCATCCTTCCGGAAAGCCTCAACATGGTCTTCAAGGCCACTTCCTGCCTGAACTGCGATGTCTGCAAAAAGGAGAAGTGCGAACGGGATGCGTACGTGCGCATCATCGACGGCCAGCTCCAGATGGGGACCATCGATAAGAAGGCCATCGGTGCATTCGACGGCCAGATCGTCAACCGTATCATCCGCCAGCAGGGTATGAAACGCGCAACGAAGTTCATCGATGACTTCACCAAGCTCTCGATCCGCGGGATCATGCTCGATGGTTTCTCGTTCGGTATCGATGACGAAGACCTCTCCAAGACCGAGTACGGCCAGATTGACGAGGTCCTGAAAAATGCAGCGCTTGACGTCGACCGCCGCATCAAGATCTACGAGGACGGCCAGCTCGAGCCGATGCCCGGGCGCACTATCGAAGAGACGCTCGAAATGCAGATCATGCAGGTGCTCGGGAAAGCCCGTGACCTGACCGGTCAGATCGCCGGCCGTCACCTTGGTCTCGGTAACAGCGCTGTCGTGATGGCAGTCTCCGGTGCCCGTGGTTCCATGCTGAACCTGACCCAGATGGCCGGTTGTATCGGCCAGCAGTCCGTCCGTGGTGAGCGTATCGTCCGTGGTTATGATGCCCGGACGCTCCCGCACTTCAAGAAAGGCGACCGCGGCTCTGATGCCCACGGGTTCATCCAGCACAGTTACAAGGGCGGGCTCAACCCGACCGAGTTCTTCTTCCACGCAATCGGTGGCCGTGAAGGGCTTGTCGATACGGCAGTCCGTACATCCCAGAGTGGGTACCTCCAGCGCAGGATGATCAACGCGCTGCAGGACCTCAAGGTCGCATACGACGGCACCGTGCGGTCCACCGGTGGCAGGATTATCCAGTTCGAATACGGTGAGGACGGGACCGACCCGACCAAGAGTGCGTTCGGCGATCCGGTTGATGTGAAAGGTATCGTAGAAGCAATCCTCAAGGAGGAGGTATAAGATGGCACTCGCAGACAAGTACGACAAGAAGGTCGAGGCCGCAGCCCTCCCCCCCAAGACAAAAGAGCAGCTCCGGAAGTTCCTTGCCGAAAAGGAGATCACAGACGCCCAGTTCAAACAGATCATCGAGCGTGTCATTGCCGAGTACCAGAGCACCCGTATCGAGGCCTGCGAGGCAGTCGGTATCATCGCGGCGCAGTCGATCGGTGAGCCCGGCACGCAGATGACGATGCGTACGTTCCACTACGCGGGTGTCGCCGAGATCAACGTTACCCTCGGTCTCCCGCGTCTCATCGAGATCATGGACGCGAGGAAGGAGCCCAGCACGCCGACGATGACCGTCTTCCTTGAGCCCGAGTTCGGCAACGACCGTGACAAGGCCAGGGAAGTCAGCTGGCAGATCGAAGCCGCGCCGCTTCACGAGTTCGGCGACATCACCACGGACATGGAGAACATGCACGTGGTCGTCCACCTGAACACAAAGGTCTGCGACAAGCGCAAGATCTCCCCTATGGAGATCATGGAAGTCGCGCCCAAGAAGATCCGTGACCGCCGGCACTACCGCGATTTTGAGCACGATATTGATGAGGAAGCCGCGACGATCATCTTCTCCCCCAAGAACAAGGAGAGTTACCAGAACCTCTTCCAGCTCGCCGAGCACGTCAGGAACGTGATCGTGCAGGGCATTGACGACATCCTCCGGGTCGTTGTCAGGAAAGAGACCGGGGAGTATATACTTTATACTGAAGGCTCCAACCTTAAGGACGTATTTGATGTCGTTGGCGTGGACACCACACGGACCCGCACCAACAACATCAGCGAGATCGCCCAGGTCCTCGGTATCGAGGCAGCGAGGAACGCGGTCATCCATGAAGCGGTATCCACCCTCAACGAGCAGGGTATCGCCGTGGATGTCCGCCACCTCATGCTCGTCTCGGACATGATGTGCATGGAAGGCGAGGTCAAGCAGATCGGCCGTCACGGTATTGCCGGCGAGAAGGAGAGTGTCCTCTCCCGTGCCGCATTCGAAGTGACCGTCAACCACCTGCTCGACGCGGCCGTCGCAAATGAAGTTGATGAACTGAGCGGCGTGACCGAGAACGTCATCGTTGGCCAGCCAATCCAGCTCGGTACCGGCGATGTAAAACTGATCGCAGTCAGACAACACGACAATTAACTTTAGAACACTACGAGGAATTGCACATGGATTTTAATGCTTCACTCAGAAGGGCCATCAAGACAGGAAATGTAATTCTTGGCCAGAACAACACGGAAAAATGCATCAAGGAAGGCAAGGCCCAGATGGTTGTCGTAGCCGGCAACTGTCCTGCCGCCTTCAAATCAAAACTTGCAGGCTTCGAGAACCTCTTTATCCATACCTTCGACGGGTCCAGCGTGGCACTCGGCAAGGCCTGTGGTAAGCCGTTCATGGTCAGCACCCTCGCCATCGTGACCCCGGGCGAGTCAGATATCCTCTCCCTCAAGAGGGCCTGAAACCGGGGGCATGCTATGGTCGAAGTTAAACTGACTGAAGACTGTATGCGCCTGATCTCCCAGTTCGAGAGCCTGACCGGCGCGGGCAGCCGCGACTGTGTCCTGGACGACCGCAACGGGAGGCTCATCTTCGTCATCAACCCCGGCGACATGGGGCTTGCGATCGGCAAGAAGGGTGCCTCGATCAAGAAGGCATCCGAAGTCATGGGCAAGAAGATCGAGGTTGTTGAATACAACAACAACGCGGAACAGTTCCTGAAGAACTGCTTCCTGCCGGCCCAGGTCACCTCCATCCTTTTCGAAGGAGAGGATGACCAGAAGACTGCGACCGTGGAAGTACGGGACGAGGACCGTGGGATTGCAATCGGCAAGGAAGGCAAGAACATCTTCAAGGCAAAGAAACTGGCACTGCGCCAGCACAACATTGCGGACGTCCAGATCCTGCAAAAACCGATGGACGGCCAGCCTGACGATGAGCAGGACCCCCAGTAATTTTTCTTTTTCTTTCCGGATTCGTACCGGGTTAAAACGCACGAATTATATAATTTTGTAATTACTATCAGGTATGGGTACCACCCGGACTGCCCTGGCAGTAACAACACTGGTCTTTTTCTGGCTCCCTGTATTCACGATTCTCATGGTTACCGGCATTTTTTCTGCCATTGGTTATTCTTTGGGTACGGTCTTTCTCATAGTGGGGATCATCTCATCGGTTGGGTATATCGGTGCACTGAATTACCTGCGGCGTATTTCAAAACACTGGTACCTTGGCCTGCCGCTGGCAGCTGCGCTCATCGCTGGGACGGTAAGTGCATTTCTGGCAGTTAGTGTTATACCGAACCTGACAACACCCAACGTTTTTCCGGGGCCCCTCATAACAAATTCAGGTACCGTTGCCCTCCTCAGTCTCGCACCGTGCTCCCTTCTCCTGTTCATCGCATTATCTTCCGTAGGTGAAAGGAATGACGTGATTACCGGGACCGCCGTAGTCACCTCCCTTGTCAGCCTGGTCTCCGTGGCCATGCTGGTGGATATGGCATTATCCGCCCTGAATCTATCCGCACAGATAATGTTCAGGCACCCAATTGGGGAGGGCATGATGATCCTCTATGGCATGGGGACGATGATAATCGGGATATTGTTCCTGATGGTTGTCCGCCGTTTGCCTGACTGAAGGCACGCGACCTGATGGTGCAGGGAAACATACGGCACGGGAACAAATGTGCCGAAGTTTTGCGCGTGGAATATGAGTGTAAGATTGTTGTGTGCATACGAAAGAGTGGAGAAGTCTGATATGCCCTCATAAACAACGGATCTGTGCATGTTCGTCTTCGCCCACGTCTTCCTTGGTGCCCTCATCGGTCTTGGGTTCTGGCACCTGACACGGGACCGGCGGGCACTCCCCCTTTGTATCATTGGCGCAATCCTCCCAGACCTTCTCGACAAATCGCTGGCAATGCTGCTCCCCGGTAGTTTTGGGTCCGGCAGGACCATCGGGCATTCGCTGCTCTTCTTCTCCATAACGGTTGCTGCCGGCATCCTCCTCTGGCACTACCGCCACACACTTCTTGGCATTGCCTTTGCCTGTGCAACCGTTTCCCACCAGATCATCGATGGGATGTGGAACGTACCCTCATCCTGGTTCTATCCGCTGATGGGCCCGTTCCAGATATTCATCATCCCGGATTATATCGGGCACTACTTCTGGCTGGAAGTATCCAACTTGTCGGAGTGGGTGTTTGCGTGTGCATCGCTCCTCATCATCGCGCTGTGGTACCTCGATATATCGGGACACCGGGTCCCGCCCCCGGCTCCTGGCAGGACCGGTACCGCACGACTCGCCGTCGCCGTCATGTTGGGAATCGTTGGCGTCTGCCTGCTGGTCTTCGGCCTGTCCACAATCCCCCACGCGTTCTTCGCACCGACCTATGATCCGGTAACGAATGCAATGGCAGGCCTCGTCGCCCTGTCCGGCACTATCGTCCTGATGAAATGGCCGGGACCAGACCGTGTTATACCGTGATGAGCCGGGAGCCTGTGCCCTGGAACGGAACTATTCCTGGTACAATGATCCCATTACCGGGACAGTCAGATCCTAAAACAGGAACGGGCCTGGGGGGATTTGAACCCCCGACATCCGGGTTAGAAGCCCGGCGCTATGTCCAGGCTAAGCCACAGGCCCACTGTGCCTGTAACATTCGCGCTTGTGGATAATTAATCTGTTTCCGGCCGGACATGACAGGGAGGCATGCCGCATGGCCGGTTGGTTATGTCTTACTGCCGGGATGCTCTGGACGGCATTCTGAAGAGAATACTGTGTGTTATCACAACGGATCCTCCCTGAAAACGGGACAGCGGTTCCCGGTCCTATCACATTAATTTAATAAAATATATCTGATTCTGATGCCCATGCTTTACATCTACGTAGAAAAAGGGAATGATATTATGAAGACTGTCAAGATCCTGTTTTGTCTGCTTGTCCTGCTTGCCATCGCGATTCCTGTTGCCGATGCGTTATCGATCACCTCTATAAGCCCGGCTGCGGGGTATCAGGGTAAGACAACTACGGTTACGATCACCGGTACCGACTTTAATTCGTCCGTGTCGGTCCTCCTTATGAAGTCCGGTGAGGATAATGAAACGGCATCAAGCATCGAATCCCACACCAGTACAGAGATTGTCTGTAAGTTCACAGCCTCTAAATTAACCAGCATGGAGGAGGGATCCTGGTACTTCGTTGTTATCAATCCGGACAGTCAGGTTAAAGCGACTTCTGCGTTTTCTGTCCGGCCCCAGATGAAACTTACCTCCATTACCCCGACAAAAGGCAGGGTTAACAACGATAGTGTAAAATTTACCATTGTGGGTTCAGGGCTAGGTGATGTTGAAAAAGTATACCTGCATCACGATGAGTACGGGAATATCTCCGCAATGGATGTTGATGCCACTTCAGCAACCAAGGTCACCGGCGAATTCGACCTGGACGACAAAGAAGTGGATGATGATTACGAAATCTGCGTTATGGACAATTATGACATCGCAATATGCGACCTTGACTTTGAGATTACCTCGGATGCAGTCGGCAGCATTGATGTCGCCTCATCTCCCTCCGGCGCATCTGTCTATCTTGATGGTACGTTAAAAGGAACAACACCAATGACCATTAAAGACCTTGAGGTAGGGACCTACAAGCTCATCCTCAAGAAAGACGGGTACTCCGACTGGCTGAGGAACGCAAAAGTCACGAATGGCGGCACAACCACCTATGATGCGGATCTCGATGTCATTAAAGCCGCGACAACCGCAACCACGGCACCCACCCCGGTGACCGCGGCCACCACGATTAAGGTCACGCGAAAATCCACGGTTGCCACGCCTACCCCCTGGCCCTCTGCCACCCCCACCCCGGCCTCCCCGGTCGATCCCCTCGTCATCATCGGGGGCGTCGGGCTCGCGTTGATCGTCCTCCGGAAACAATAACCCGGGTCCCCCGGCAGTATCATTTTTCTCATCGTTCCGGCCGGTAATAACCCGTACGGTTTTCCGTCACGATCGTTTCAATAACCCTGAGATCATCCGGGAGAACCCCCTTTTTACTTCTCGTCATCAGACGATGGTATCCCCGCGAAGCGATATTATGCACTCCGTGGTGAATATTATCCCCATTTTCATGAACTGAATTTATCCATGGGTGGCGGCAGAATAGTGGCCTGATAAAACCCCTATGGAAGCTAACGTATGAAACAACCTGTTTTTCTGGTATACCTCACCTGCCTGATCCTGCTGACCGGCATGGCTGTCCCTGTCGCAGCAGAAACATCAACAATCACCTCGATCAGTCCGTCCGTGGGCTACACCGGTACCTCCACAACGGTGACGATCACCGGGACGAACTTCAATGAGAGTTCCGTGAAAGTCAAGCTCATGATGGAAGACGAGTCAAATATCACGTCAACGATCTCCTCTTTCAGCAGCACAGAGATTGTCTGCAAGTTCACCATCTCCTCATCCAAAGCCACAGGTGACTGGGACCTGGTTGTCATCAACGAGGATGACTCGGAAGTGGTGGAGACCGAGGGATTCTCCATCCGTGACGCAATTACCCTGTCCTCTATCTCTCCCGACACTGCCCGGACCAACAACGAGAGCGTTGAATTCACTCTTGAAGGCTCCGGTCTCTCGGATATTTCCGAGCTGTACCTCTATCACAAGAGCTACGACAACCTCTCCGCGAGCATTGACGACATCGACTCAGACGAGATCACCGGGACCTTCGACCTGACAGATATGGCGGAGGTCACCTACAAGGTCTGCGTCATGGACGCATTCGGCACCCGGGAATGCGATCTGTCCTTTGAGGTCACCACCGACGAGCTCGGCAGTATCGATGTCTCGTCATCCCCCACCGGGGCATCGATCTACGTGGACGGCGATTACGCGGGAGTGACCCCGGAATCTGTTGGTGAACTTGCGACCGGGTCGCACAAAGTCCTGCTCCAGAAATCCGGGTATTCCGACTGGGCAAAACTGGTAAAAGTCACATCCGGAGATACCACATCTGTTGACGCAGATCTCATCAAGGTTGCAACAACCGCCCCGACAACGGTTCCCACAACCTCCCCGACACCCGTACCTGCAACCATAAAACCCGTCCAAGCGTCCGGCACTGCAAAGGCACTCACTCCCTGGCCGACTTCGACAACGGCGACCCCGACAACACAGGCCTCCCCACTCGAAGGTGCAGTGGTGCTCGGTGCAATCGGCCTTGGCCTGGTCGCGGTACGGAAACTCTGAATTCCAAAAAAAATATTTTTCAGGCCGGTTATCCGGCGTGGTAGCACGAGGACTTGAGCACTTCGACTTCGGTCGGTTTCATCAGCCCCTCGTGGAAGACTTCCTTGATGACCGAGGTGGCGCAGAACTTCACCTGCACCCGTGCGGACATCCGCTCGCGCTCTTCGTACACCATCCCCCCGTGGGAGAACTCCACGATCCGCTTCATGGAGAGGCTTGTGGCGATGAGGTACACGCAGATCCCCGCATCCCCGGGGGAGAGGTCCTCGATATCGATCGAGGTCATGAAGATATGGGTCTCCGGCCCCGGCTCGACAGCGGCGATGGTGATAATGTTGTTGGTGCTCTGCAGCTCGATGGTCCGAGGCCTGCCTGCCTTGAGGTCCCGGATGATATCGGGCGAGATGCTGGTTAATGCGGCGCACTTCATCTCAGGTCACCCGTACATCGGCAGGTCTTTCTTCGGCGTGGCATCCGCAGACTGCTGCACTTCCTCGGCGAGTTTTCCCATGGTCTGTTCGATTTCGACGGCCTGCTCGATCAGCGGCTGGATGTCGAGAGCAAGGTTGTACATCTTGTTGAGCACTTCGATGGTTGCCGCGGATGCCCGGGGATCGGGGGCGTTGATCGTCTCCCCCAGCAGCCCGACGGCCGGGATGTTGCGGGCCTTGCATTCGGTAAGGATGCTCGACGCGATGCCCGAGATGCTCCCGATGGGGAGGACGAGCGTGATGTCCTGGATCCGCTGGAGCGCGTCCGTTGTCGTGGCCACGCCAAAGACCCGTTTCTCCGGTTCGTTCGTGACAATACCGGCAATAGTGAGCACTTCCTTTGGCTTGAAGGCCTGGACCCAGTCCATGATCGCGTTCGAGATCTCGTAGCAGATCGGGGGGGCGATCGGGATATCGGCAACGATCGCGGCGATCGGGTAGTCACCGGTAGTCTTGGCATAGACGCGGACGGGATCGTTGATGAGCCCCTTGTTCATCATCGCAAGGGGGGGAAAATAGCGGGAGTTCATGGAGCCGATCTGCTCGAATCCGAGCTGGTCGACCATGTACTGGAGGGCGATGGTCCCGACAAGTCCGCTCCCCGGGAACCCCATGAGGACTGCACCGTTCTCCGGGAGCGGCCGGCATATGATATTGAGATCCTTCTTTGGGGCTATTTCCACAAGGTCCTCGTGGACTGCGCCAAGCTTATTGAGGATCTTATTACAACACTCTGGAGCATCTGCCGTCATTAGATTAACATACACCAAAGTACTAAAAAAGTATTATGCAAGAGTACCCTATCAAGCGCGGGCTGACCAAGGACCTCGATACACGGGCGGCAGCGGAACTGAAGAACTGTTTCGGCATTGAGCCGACAAAGACGGAGAAGGGTTACCGGATCGTGTTCGGTGCACTGAAACGGCTGGACGTCAACCCCGGGGCTGGCGGGAAGACCGTCACAATTAATACCGAGTCGGACCTGAGTGCAAGCGACGTCGTGATCATCGATACCAACAAGCGCTTCCGGAAATTCCTCGATGCCGTGACCGGCTTCTCAACAAAGGAACGGGTCAAGCGGGCGAAGAGTGTGACCGGGGAATAAACGCAGGTCTCCCCGGCGCCATACTTTTTTCTTACCTGGCCTTTTGTTACCGTTCAGGTCTTATGAGACAGAGTGCACCGGCAACCGCCGGAATAATGATCCACATGCCGACCGGTGACTGTTTCGTCGGGGTGGGCGTGGGAATGGCAGTCTCCTGCACAGTCTCTTCAGCAACCGGGACGGTGGTTGCGACCGTTGTTGCAGCCGTCCTCACCGGGTTGAGCGTGGCGGCAACAAACACCGTGTCGGAAGCGGTCTCTTCCGGGCTGATCCCGGAGAGGCTCATGCCGTACAGGTAATACTGGTCTGCTGCAACAACTTTCGACCCGTCCCTGCTGACGGCAATGGACCGGGGCTGGATGCGGCTGTCGAATTTCCGCTGCGTCTGGAGTTTCCCCCCGTTGTTGAGGATGAAGACCGTGCCGTCGTTTGCACCAACGGCAATAACGCTCCCGCTCCGGGAGACACTTACCGCGTTCGCCCACTGCCCGGTCTTGTACGTCCAGTGGACCTTGCCGTACCGGTCAATGGCCCGGACCGTGTTGTCCTGGCTGCCGACAACGATGATCGAGCAGTCCTGGCTGCATGCGATGTCATTGATCGCTGCATCGGAGACGTCGATCTGCCAGTTGAACGCGCCTTTTCTCGTGTGCGATGAGACGCGGGACCCTCCCGCGGTGATGACGGTCGAGCCGTCGTCCGATATGACGATGTAGGTGTCCAGGCTCCCGGCGCGGCTGTCGGTCCAGACCGGTTCGAGCGAGGAGGTGAAGAAGCGGATGCCCGCTTCCGTTGTGGCAACGACAAGGTCGCCGCTGGGTGCAATGGCCACCTGTTTTACCACGTCCGTCTTGTTCCTGCCGATGAAGTCGCCGTTGGACGCCCACGAGTTGTAGTTGCCCTTGTCGTCAACGGAGATCACGAAGCTGGCATTGGGTGCAACCGCAACGGCCTTGATCGCACCATCCATGTTCCGCGGCCAGACCTGGATGCCGCTGACGTTCAGCAGGGTCACGGTCTTGCCGGAGCTCGTGACCACGTAGTTGCCGTCAGCGCTCATGTCCGCAATGAACCCGGCCTGTCCCCCCCAGTGGACGTCCCCGTCCCAGGTGCGGACCAGCAGCTGGCTGCCCCCGCTGAAGACCTTCGATGCGTCCGGGGTGATGGTGACCCCGGAGAAAACATTGTCCGCGAGCATGGGGGCCTGTCGCCAGTCGATCCCCAGGCTCGCTGCCGACACCGTTCCGGTGAGGCATGCGGCGATGACGAGGACCAATACAGGGAGTCGTATCCGGGTGGTAAGGTTCATGGAATATCTGAAAGAAGCGTATCATGCCCCGGGATATCATATTTATGTAACCCCGGGGTTATACGAATGGAGATCAGCAGACTCTTACGTTTTCCTCCGGATGGATATCAACACAGCAGCGCCGATTAACGCAAGCACCGCGAATACAATGCCCATTGCCATCATGAGAGGTACGCTGGCTGAAGCCTCATTCCCTGTAGCCTGTGCTGCAGGACCCGGAACTGGCGCCATCTGTCCTGAGACCGGTGCCGGTGGAGTGTACGGTTTTGTGGCAACCAGCCCGAATGTCGAAAGTCCATGTGGGGATGCTGCCGTGAATATCAGGTAACCGTTGTTGCGGTCATACCCGGTAAACGATGTGATCAGGCATTCTGTAGTTCCATCATCGCCCATCCTGACAATCTGTATCGCATCGATCCCGCCATTCCTGGTAACCCAGTCCTGGGGAGCGGTCATGCTGATGGTCGCCGGGCCGGTTGAGGTTGTGCCCGTTTCCTGGATGATCATGACGTATGCCAGGCTGCTGATCTCCAGCCCGGTACGGTGAAATGCGTTGGTAAATGTATCCAGTGTTGACATGTCCGGGTCCTGCCGGATCACGGTGATAATCCGGGCATCCGGTGCCGGGGGGTCATTGATCCGTGTTGTCCACCATACGGTTACTCCCGGCATACCCCCAAGATCTGCGGTTAGCGGGGTACTTGCAAAAGACCCCATTCCGTTCACCGGTGTCTCCGCTGATGCCTCGGGTGGTGCCAGCTGGCCAAAGAATGTCTGGAGGCCTGCAAAGAGACCGGAACTGCCTGTTCCCCCTCCGCCTCCACCCCCTCCGCTACTCCCGGATGAAGAGGGGATTATCGGACCTGCCATGGACTGGAGTCCGGTTATGTAGTTCTTCGCTACCATTGTGGAGGAACCTGCTTCATTTGAGACGGTCAGGGTCACCGTATAGGTCCCGGCTGTAAAGATATGCGTCGGGTTCTGCTCCGTGGAACCCGTGCCGTCACCGAAGTCCCATCTCCAGTATGCCGGATCATTACCGGACTGGTCGGTGAATTGTATGCCAAGGGGTGCAGGACCCGATGTACTATTGACAGTGAACCGGGCGAGAGGAAAATGCATAACATTTCCTGTAATGGCCGTGGTACCCGTGGTCCCTCCCGAAACAACCATGGGAATTATAAGAAACGCGAGAATTCCCATTAAGAGAACGCACTTCCGGAGTGTATCCGTCTTTATCCAAAGGAATACTGGTTTCTTATTCATAGTGTGAGTCTGATTTCGAACCGAAGTGATTGCTAATTATAAAATCTCCTTAAAATAGTGTCTACCCGGTTGCAAAGTTTGCAATGGCATGTTGCAGTTTTTGCTGATTGATGTATCTGTTTTTATAATATTTTTTATTTTACAGGAGCCATCTTATTATCCCGGGCAATGACAGGAGCATGTCTTTCGAAAGGAGAAGGATGAACAATGAAGTGATAAATATGATGAACAAAATTCCAGTTTTATGCGGCGTGCTCGTTTGCATGCTGCTGATTGCACCGGGAGCACTTGCACTCACTTCGGGAACCGCAGAAGTATCCGGGAATCCCGATTTATCCCTGAGTCTTACCGTGACCGGTGCAGCGTATGCATTCGGGAGTGCAATGCTTATCGGGGACAATGTCAACCTGACCGCAGATACCGTAAAGGTAGGCGTTGTCAGCAATGCGCCCTGGGCTGTTGGTGTCCATGATGCAGAAGTAAGAACTACAACAGCAGGTCATATGGCCGAATGGGATGGCACAGCGTATGTGGGTACAACCGGAAAAACGCTGACGAATGCGCTCCAGATTGGCAAGAAAACTGATGGCGGCACCTACGTCACGCTGACCGATGCATCGCTGCCGTTATGGTCAGGAGTTGCCGGGACAGTTGACAACTACCCCTGGTTCAAACAGACCATTGATGTAGCGGATACACGTGTAGCGAACGGTCATACTTACAAGGTGGTAACTACGTTCACTGCAACACCAACCTAATCTTCTCTTTTTTTAATTGAACCTGGCAGAATGTTATGCCCTTCACCATGACTGACGCATGAGTCAGAGTGTAAATCATCTTTGCAAATATTGCCAGAACCCCGATGTCTTATATAACACATTTTTCTATAGTATCCATCAGGTTGACCGTGTATGTATTCTATAAACCGCTTTTATCCGTTGTTAATGATGGGGATTCTCATTCTTCTGGTCATATGCCCGAATCCGGTATCCGCCATCAATGTTGTGGGAGCAAAGTATATGGAAACGGTAAATCCCGGGGACACCGTGACCCATATGATCACCGTCAGCACAAAAGCAACGGATCCTTCCATGGATATCGTTATTGATACCTGGGGTTTTGGACAGACTCCGGCGAAAAGCTATTCCTCGCTCTCCGCGGCAGATGATACCAGTCCGTACTCGGCCCGGAAATTTATTACCCTCGATACCGCGTCTTTCCACCTGAACCCCGGTGAATCCAAAAAGATCAAGGCAACGATCGTTATACCAAGTGATGTAGGGGATGGCGGGCGTTATGCCATTATCTCGCTTCACAATGCACCGTCCGGGGATGGGACCACGGCATACATAACGGCCATCTCCGTCCCGGTCATGATCACGATCGCCAAATCCAGTCTCATTGAGGCAGGTTCAATAACCGATATTAAAGTCGGGGACATTGTCACCGGGCAACCCCTCATGATTACCACCTTGTTAAAAAATACCGGGAACATCCATTATTACCAGACTAAAAATACCGTGACCGTATCGGATAACATGGGAACCGTAATCGGGACAGCCAGCACGGCTCCTTCGGTCTATGCAATTATCCCGAACTATACGGTGGATTATGATGTCACTCTCGATACGTCGTTGTCTCCCGGCACTTATAGTGTGAAATCAGAGGTGAGCCTTGAGGACGGGACACTTCTTGATTCAAAGACCTCCGCGTTTGAGGTGAAGAGCAGCTACATTGCCCCCTCTCCGGACACGAGTGTCACCCTGACCCCCCAGGAATCCTCGGTCCTGGCATCGTCAGACGGGAGGATATCCATAAGTTTCCCGGCCGGGGCGGTAATCAATGACATTACGGTTACGTTAAAACCGTTCTCACGGGACCAGCTGCCCACCATCCTGACGGAAGCAAAAGCGGGCGGCACATGTTTCCAGGTCGAGGGGTTGTCCGGAATCCTTTCGAAGGATGCAACGATTTCGGTAAAGTATTCTGATGCAGACCTGGCCGTTGCCGGCGGGGATGCATCGAACCTTGTCCTTGCACGGTACGACCAGTCTGACAGCAGGTGGACCCAGCTCACTACGACCGTGAACAAGGACACAACGACCCTGTCTGCAACCACGAACCGGTTCAGCACCTGGGCTGTCATGACCGCGTCTTCGCAGTTTTCACCAACCGCAGGACAACAAGGAGGAATTATGGAGTATATCCTGTCCTTCCTTCACTGGGGCTGAAGTTCGCAGCCCAATCGCGGTGGAAGAAAAGACAAGATTACATCCTTTTTTCTTTGATCTCTATGTTACTCCTTACCTTTTACCTTCCATGAGTTTATCCCCGCCATGCCGGCTCCACCCTGATGCGATGATGTCCGGAAAGATACGATAAGATATGCTCTGTAGAAAACCATTTTTGAAATAACATTTCTCACTACCACTTTTTGTACACCGCCCGACCCCCGTTCTCCCATGGGGCCTGGACAATCCCCTCATTCATCCCGTAAAAATGCACAAATCCGGCACGAAAATGGGAGAGGCCCTGCGGGGGTCGGGCGGTGTACTTTGATACTTTATCGCCCGTGACCAACAGATCTGGGGGAAAATTTACGATAGTACTTACCTGAATCACATCAGTATGTTCGCACGGGAAGTACACCGCCCGACCCCCGCAAGGAGTGCAACGCAAACCCGGGTGCGTCAGCATCCAGAAATGATTTCTCCAGGGCAATAAAAGAAACAAAAATCCTGTCCGCCGGTTCATCGTGGTCTGGCAGGTCTCTCTCTATCCTTGTCGGTGTATTTACATTTTTTATTTTTCGCAGGACAGTTTATGATAACCGGAATCAACCAAATCCTGTCTTTCAATGGGGGAAGATAACAAAAATGTAAAAACACGATGTGAGGAAAATGGTAAAAAAAATTCTCTTTTTCGTGAGCGTGCTGTTAAGTATGCTCATACTTATTCCTGGAGTAACCGCTGATACTTCGGGAACCGCACCAGTCGACGGGAATCCCGCGCTGACGATGAGTCTTACCGTGACAGGTGCTCATTCTTTTGGGGATATGAATCCCGGGGACAATGTCAATACAACATCAAATACGGTAAAGGCAACCGTGACCACGAATGCCCCCTGGGCCATAAGTGTCTCCGATGTTCTTGATGCAAAACCGGCAGGTTCCGATGGAAAAATGGCTGAATGGAATATTACCGGATCCAGTTGGGTAGCCGGCGGAAAAGTGCTGACGCATGCATTCAATGTGGGTTCAACTACGGATACGTGGGTCCCCCTCACTGCCAGTTCACAACAATTATGGTCAGGGCATGCCGGGACATTCGAGAAGTACCCCTTTTTCAAACAGACCATCGAAGTTGCAGATACTCGTGTGGCCATCGGCCATAACTACCGGATTGTATCAGCGTTTACTGCAACAGCAACGTAACCATCTTTTTTATTGAATCCGTTAGATTTTCTCTCCTTCCCGGGCAAGAAGCATGACCTCCCGGCTTCCCGTGGTATCCTGAAGTGGCCACCCGGGTACATTCCCTCGTAATCCCCATTGACCGGGCGATAACCCCGATAACGGATCTTCTCATGGTGCCTGTGAAGAACCTGAAAAAATGCGAGGAGATTATAGACTGCCGACGGTGAGGGTCACTACGATGTGGTATACATCGCTACCGGGAAGAACCAGGTCGGTTATTTTTACCTCCTGCTGGATACCCAGGATATAAGGGGTGCCGGACACTTCAGCCGTACCGGTCTGGATTCGTATGGCGGAAATACTGTTTGTCGGCAAATTCACATAATTATTACCGGAATTTTGTCGTACCTTAAAGGGCTCGCCGAGATGAGCAGCTGAATTAACGTCCGTCATAAAACCCGTGGCAGCCGTATCATAAGCCGTCACTTCCCAGCCCTTAGTGCTATTCACATAGAATTCGATCGCGGTATTCGTTGTCGTCTCACCGGAAACGAGTGGCAATAAAACGGGTACGTTTACCATAGTAATTTCAAATGAATCCTGAGTCACGACCGCATCGGTAACGGTCTTTGTATTCGTTGCCGAGTTTCCGTCAGTAACGGTCAGGCTGACGGTATAGGTGCCCCCGGAGGCGTAGGTGTGCACCGGGTTCTGGAGTGTTGCATTCGTGCTGTCGCCGTCACCGAAATTCCAGTTCCAGCTAATCTGGCCAGCCGGCGTTGAACCATCGCTAAAGATAACGGTAAGAGGTGCCGGGCCACTTGCCGGAGTGAACGTGAAATCTGCAACCGGGGCTGCGTTTGCGGTAACCGTATCGAGTTTTGTGGCGATTGCCCCGTAACTATCCGTAACGGTCAGGTTTACCGTGTACAATCCTGCGGTATCGTAGGTGTGTGCCGGGCTCTGGGTGGCATCATTGGTCCCGTCACCAAAATCCCATGCCCATTGGGTTATCTGACCTACGGGGGTCGAAGTATCGGTGAAGACCACGTAAAGAGGCACTGTCCCGCTGACATTGGTGAACGTGAAATCTGCCACCGGGGCCAGTCTTGGCACGGGGACTGTCACTGAACTTGTATCAAGGGTAACCGTTGTCTGAGCCAGTGCTCTCCCGTTTACTATTGCACCAGACCCCATCGTTATCGCTCCGGCATCCAGGATAGTTCCCTTGAAACCGGCATTTGCTCCAAGCCCCGTGTCGCCGGCGACAACCCAGAATATGTTGCTTTCCTGTGCGCCGTTACTGAGGATTACGTTTTTACCCGCTTCGATCGTGAGAGCTCCTGCGGTCCTGAATATCCAGACTGCATTCGCATCGCCCTGGCCGTCCAGCGTGAGATCGGCGGGGATGGTCACGGCACCTCCCCATGTATAGACCCCCGGGGGGAGTGTCTGCCCCCCGATTTCTCCAGCGCCTCCATTGCTGTAATCGGGGGTTTGTGCCATCGCATTGGAGTATGCCAGTTCCATGTCGCTTACCGCCGTGCCCGCTACCGTTGGTTCTATCGTCGCACATGAAGGACCGCCATTATCGACAAGGTAAATTGTCCCGCCAGACATCTGCGTACAATTATTAAACCCGATAATCGCACCCCCGAGTCCCGGGCTCAGTCCCACATCCCCGGTTATTGCTGACAATTCCAGGGTATCGGTAATTCCGGTTTTTGCCAGTACTGCGAAATTGCCGGCCGACCCGAGATCCACGTTTGTTGCAATCCCTCTGACGCCGGGAATTATCGCAGCAGTCACCAGGCAGATCAACGCTACGGTAAGAATTAGGGAGAACCGGTTTCCTGCACTTTTTTTCAGACTATTCATAGCATACTCATTACTGAACACAGTCCATGACGGTTCGGAGAATATACCTACCCGGCTATTGCAGTTATTGGAGCAGTTATTGCAATACCGGGACCGTCCCGTCAGGAGAACAATGTCCGAAAAATGGGGAGATTGATTATTCAGTAATAATCGACGGCCTCTGCGGCAGTGCGGTCACGTTACCGGTAATGCCGGTCAATTACACTCAAAACCGGGGGAGCCGGATGCTGCACATCCCGGTAAGGCCTGCGGCAGCGATCAAGAACATAATGCCCTGTATAAGGCCACGCAGGTAAGCGGAAAAATCAGGGTGCGGTCTTTCGCAACAGGATTATTGCACCCAGCACAGAAAGGCCGGCAACCGCCCCGAATCCCGGAGTTCTCTTTGTTGTAGATGCAGCCGTGGCAGCTGGTGCAGCCTGCGCCGGGGATGTCACCGGGAAGGATTCCGCCGGGCTGATCTCCCCGGCATATGATTCGTTCCGGGTCGGAGTGACTGTCCCCGTTGCAGTGGTTGTCGTATCCGGGGCAATTACATACTGGAACGATGTGGATGATCCTGACGAGCCACCCTTCCCGTAGGCATTGGTGATCGTGAGCGGGAATGACCCAAGAGCTGATGCCGGGGTGATAATGGTGAGCTGGTTGTCGTTGATCACCTTCAGGCCCGTCCCCGGTTTCTCCCCGAACACTACGTCCGTTGTGCCGGTAAACCCGGAGCCCGTGAGCGTGACTACTGTGCCTCCGTCCATGGAGCCGGAGGAGGGGGAGATATTCTCCAGTCGCGGGAACGGGATATCGTAGCGGAACATGGAACGTGATTCTGAAGAGCTGCCGGCATGGGCGGGATTGATGACGGACAGGGCAGCTATCCCGGCAGGGCCCGGTGGCGAGATCACCGTGAGCAGGGTGTCATTGATGACCTCAAGACCCGTCCCGTTATTCCTGCCGAACGAGACATTCGTTGCGCCGGAGAACCCGGACCCCCTGACCAGGACAACCGTCCCCCCGGTGGTGAAGCCCGAGGTGGGCGAGATGTTGTAAAGGTCCGGGAGCGGGTATTCAACAAGGAACATGGTCGATGGCCCGGCAGAACTGCCGGTCCCGTGGGCATTCTTGATCGAGACCGGGACCAGCCCGGGGGGAGAGTAAAGAGTAGTGACCCTGAGGTGGCTGTCATCGGTAATTGTCGGGATTACTCCGTATTTCCCGAAATAAACGTACTCTGTACCGGAGAACCCGGACCCCGTGATGGTGACAACGGTACCTCCGTTCATGGGGCCGGAGTCGGGCGAGATGCCGGACAGTCTCGGGAGCGGGAACTCCTCGTAATTGTACATCGTTGCCGGGTCCGGGGACATCCCTGTCCCGGCGGGAGTGGTGATGGAGATGAACACCGATGCGGCATCGTGGGGTGGGGTGGTGATGGTGAGCTGGGTGTCATTGAATATGTTCAGGCCCGTCCCGGATATTTCCCCGAACCGGACGTCCGTTGTGCCGGTAAAACCGGACCCTGTGATGGTAACCGGGGTGCCCCCGGCAAGGGGACCGCCGGAAGGTGAGATACTGTATATCACCGGCACTGAGACTGCGGATACCAGCCCGACTGATGCGGAAAGGATGACGATGACCAGGATACAGGACACTCTGTTGAACGGGACCGTGCGTTTTTTTTGGCCTCGCGTTCCCTCGCTTATACCGGCTGCTGACAATGAACAACGCTCCTGAATGATGTGTTTATAATCATTTTTTAATAAATATAATTATACCGAAAAGAATCTGATGCTGCCGCTCACTCGTACTCTACAAACAGCGCCGGGTTCTGTCGTCGCCTCCACCAGCGCCGGGCCATAAACCCTCCTGCGGCAAGAATCATGAGCCCGGCAGCAGCAGGCATAGCTGATGGCAGCGGAGTGGCCGTCCCGGATCCTCCGGGGGCCGGGACAGCGGTGGTCTCTGTTGACACCACAGCCGGTGCCTGCACTGAAGTCGGCTCGGTCGTTGGATTATTATGTGCGGAGACCCCGGCCAGCTCACCGATGGTGGCAAGGGTCGGGGTGGCACTCACATGTTCTCCCGTATGCGGTACGGCACTGATTGCGTAGAGCGAGGACCCGGTGGTCGTGGAGGTGAATAGTGTGAATCCATTGACCGTTTCCCCGGGTGTTGTCGGCAGGGCGGTCCATCCTGATCCCGAATAATGGTACAGCACAACGTCCCGCGGGTCCAGGCGATGTTCCTCCAGCCATGCTGACGGGACGGCAAAGACGATCGTTGCGCCGGAGATGGTGAGGAACCGGGAAGGGACAAGGTCAACATATTCGTACACGGTTCCCGGCGCCGGGGGAATGCCGGTCCCAGACCCGGCCAGCGGCATTCCGGTGATAATAAGATCAGTAATCCCGGTCCCGGTCACCGTGACGCTGATGATGGACGACCTCCCGCCCACGTTCGTGCTGCCCGTTGTTGCCGTGCCGGCGGGTGGGGATGCCGGGGGGTCGTCACCGCCGTTGACCGGGACGGATGTGGGTGTGATTGTTGGCGGGACTGTCGTGGGAGTTGGTAATGCCGAGACGGAGATATACCCGGCTTTCGACAGTGTATCGGTGACGCTGGCGCGGGAGACCGTGAGGTTGACGGTATAGGTCCCGGTGCTGGTGTATATGTGCGTGGGGCTCCGGGCAGCAGTGTCCGTTGTGTTGAACCACCGGCCGTCCCCGAATGACCAGTTCCACATTGCAGGCGAACCTCCCGATGCATCGGTAAAGGCGACGGTGAGCGGGACAGTCCCGGATGACGGTTTCCCGGTAAATGAGGCATTGAGTGTTGTTATCAGGACCGACAATGATTCGTTGTCAACCGTTGCATTGACCTGTGATGTCCCCCCTCCGGAGGGGGTGAACACGGTCGTGTTTGAACCTGAAGTGATGTTCCCGGCAGCGGGCAGGATACTGCCGGTGCCACCCGTTATGCCAAACGCTACCGGGATCCCGTCCGGCACACGCCCCGAGCCGGAGGTATCGGCACCATTGGAATTGAACGTCAGGTTTGCCCGGATCCGGGCTGTCTGAGTACTGGTGATCAATACTGCATCGGCAGTAGTCCCGAGTTTCAGCCAGGGATTCGTGTTCACCGTGCCAACCCCCCCGACAGAGCCGGAAGGATTGGCATTGCTGCCCCACCAGTCGTTCGTCGCGTCGAGCGTGCCGGTCGGTGCGCGGAAATTCTGGTTGTACACAACCGTTCCTGTGTTGTTGATAAAACGTGAGAAGTGGATGGTTGTACCGGCATTCTCTGAGTGAACGGCACTTCCGGTAGGTGCTGAACCATCTATAAACGTGGAGGATGTGATCCTCATCTGATCGAACATGACATAAATTGCACCTCCGGCTGTGGTTGCCGAACAACCGGAGAAACCGGAGGCGGTTATAGACGAGGGAGTAACTCCTGACGTATCGATAAAGATCGCGCCGCCATATGATGCTGTACAATTTACGAATTTCGAAGAAGTTATGAACACGGGGCTCCGGTAGGAATAAATTACCCCCCCGTGGTAGCCAGGATTGCTAAAGTGCTGAAAAGTCAGGTTGTCAAGGGTCATCGCGCATCCGGGGTCTGGTGCATGGAACATCTTGTTCCGGTATCGTATACCGTCGATTATGGTATTTGAGGGATTCCCCCCATGTGAGGTGTTTGCCGTGATCGTGATGGGTTTCGAGATCGTTATCATTGCATCAATAAAATACGTCCCCGGATTCAGGATGACGGTACCACCACTGCCCGCATTATTTATTGCCTGACTGATCCCCCCGGCAGTTGTGTTGTATATCGTGACGGTAGCTGCAGAGGCCGGCATGACCGTGATGAGCAGGGCGACAGTGAGGATGCAGGTAAGTATGAACAACCGTCCTGAGGATCCTGTACGATTGTTATGGCCGGCTCTTCTCCCGGCAGTACCCGGTATGTTTTTCCGGCAGGGGGAGTGTCGGCTGCCTTCCCGGGGTATGCGTATCACCACGTCATCTCTCACAACTTTTATTATTTATTAAAAGTTGTGAAACATAACAATATATCCTTTATCAAACGTTTTTAAAAAAACCGGTACTCACGGGCCTGAGCGTACCATTGCAAGAAGAAAAACAGCGAATTATTCCTGCTCTTCCCGTTCGAGATCGGCAATGAATTTCGTCACGATCCCGTCAACAAAGAGAGAGTCGTCATAATATTTTTTGAGAATCTCGACCTGGGCCTTCTCGCGTTTCCCCAGCTTCTTTCCCTTAAGGGCCTCAAGCATGGGCGGGATCCCGGACTTAACCCTCGCGATCTCTCCCTGTTGGTACTGGGCCAGGACCGACATTACGATCTTCAGCATGTCCTTTGGGGCGTACACGTAGACTTTCCGGGTCCCCGGCCGGGGCCGTCGGACAATGAAATGGCCCGATTCGAGAATTTTTAGCTTGTTACTGATGGAAGCCAGGGAATAGCCGGTCTCCAGAGCAAGATCTTCCATTGCAACCTCTTCCGGGTCGATAAAGAGCCGGGCAAAGATCAGGGACGTGAGGTCATCGAAGTTATAACTCTTCCCGATCGCCCGGTAAAAATCGATGAACTGCTGGTCGAGAGGTTCCATTGCTGTTCAGTTTTACTTTATCTTAAAAATAATAATAGTATTGTTGCCGGGGAACACGGGTGTGTCCGGGTGCACCACGGAGATACATCCGGGTATCATGGAAAAAGAAAAATTATTCGATAATAATCGACGGCTTGAACGGCAGCGCTGTCAGTGCCTTGACATGGCCGCTCGCTTCCGCCTCGACAATGTGGACCGGCACGCCGAACTCCTGCTCGAGGAAGCCCTTTGCGGACTCAAAGACGTCCCGTTCGCTGATGGGGTCCTGCACGAGCGGACCGACCACGTAGGGCGGCAGGCGGTGGATGAGCGTCGTGATCTGCTTTGCTGCATCGGTGGCTTCCCTGCCGCGTTTCCGCATCTTCTCGTCTTTCATAATCTCCTTGACCACGCTGTTTTTGTCGCTTGCCTGTGCGATCGTGCGGAAGACTTCGTGCTTCCACTCGGGGGCAAGGGCGATCGTGATCGCCTTCGGGCTAATCTGGATCAGTTTTTTGATCGACTCGACATCCTCGACCGTGCGGGCGAGGAGTTCCTCGGAGAGCTCGGCCTTCTCGTTGACCTGCTGCGCATCCATCTTCGGCCACGGGGCAAACGAGATGAGGCCCTCACCCGCGAGTTCCTTCCAGAGGTGTTCGCCCGTGAACGGGATGAACGGGGCAAGGAGCCGGACCCAGACCGAGCAGAGCTCGTGGAGTTCCCTTGAGCCATCGCAGTCCTTCGGGAGGCGCCGGCGGTACCACTTCAGGTCGGTCTCGATCCCGAACCAGGCTTCCTGCAGGGCCTGCCGGGTCTGGAAGTTGTCGAGCGCTTCGGTGGTCTTTGCTATGTGCGACTGGAGCCGGCTCGCGAGCCAGCGGTCGATGTCGTGCGGCTCACCGGTTGCGTCCTTGATCTCCATCACCGTGTTGTGGAACCGCTCGATCTGCTTCTTTGTCGAGAGGACGAGTTCGTTCCTCCAGTCAAAGTCCTGCCATGGTTCGGCGCTGCCCATCAGGAACATCCGGACGGTGTCGCCGCCGAATTCCTTGACGGCATCTTCGAGCAGGAAGACGTTGCCCTTGGACGAGGACATCTTCGCACCGTTCAACAGGCCCATGCCAAAGACGACCATGCCCTTTGGGAGCTTGTCCTTCTGCCCTGCAAAGACCGTGCAGTGGTGGAAGATCTGGAAGGTGAGGTGGTTCGATATAAGGTCCTTTGCCGAAAACCGGAAGTCGTACGGGTACCAGTACAGGAACTCTTCCCGCATCGCATCGAGCTTCTTCTTCTCGGGAAGGTCTTCGGACTTCTTCCCGAGGAAGATGTAATCGAAGACCGCGGGGGTGAGGAGCTTCGAGTCGAGATCCTTGATCCTGTGGGCGATGGTGTAATACGCCATGTACACGGTCGAGTCCGAGAGGGGCTCGATCAGCTGCTGCGTGTCCCACGGGAACTTCGTGCCAAGGCCGACACGCCGTGTGCAGGCCCAGTCCTTGAGCCAGTCGACCGTGCGGTCGAATTCGACCCTGACCTCGGGGGGGACAAGAGTCATGTCCTTGAGCTGGTCGGAGACTTCCTGCTTCCATGCGGGGTCGCTGTACTTCAGGAACCACTGGTCGTGGAGGATCTTCACCTTCACGCGGTTGCCGCACCGGCAGACCACAGGCCGGACATCGAATTCGTACATCACGACCGAGTCGTACTTCTCGGTCATGAGGGCGGCGACATCGTCACGGGCAACCCGGACCGGCTTGCCGCCGTACTTCTCGAAGAGTTTTCCCTTCGAGAACTCCGCGGAGTAGATCTCCTGCGTGAGTGCGTCCATCCGGCTGTCCATCTGGTTCTTGATGCCGGCCTTCTCGACCGCGAACTGGGCCGGGACTTCGCCATAGCCTTCGACCCTGATGAGCGGGATCGGCTTGATGTCCTTGTACCTGCCGGCCTGCTGGAGGTCGCGGAGTGCGATGTAATCGAACGGGGCGTGGGCGGGGACGCTCATCACCATGCCGGTTGCCATGTCGGGGTCTACGAACTCGGCGGGCAGGATCGTGATCTCGCCGCAGAGCGGGTGGCTGACCTTCTTGTCCACGAGCTCGCTGCCCTTGATCTCTTCCCGGATCTCGACCGTGTGGTCCTGCAGGGCGAGCTTCTCTGCTGCTTCCTTGCTTACGATCCAGGCCTTGCCGTCCACCATTGCCTTCACGTAGGTGACGCTCGGGTTCGCCCAGAGGTTCGTGACCCCGTGGATCGTTTCGGGACGGAGCGTTGCGGTCGGGATAAACGCGTCGCCGTACCGGAACATGACGAGCGTGAACTTGATCACTTCGGCCTTGTCGCCTTCGAGCAGGTCATGGTCTCCGACAGGGTTCTCGTCCACCGTGCAGTACCGCACCGGGTGGGCGCCCTTGATCACGTGCCCTGCTTCGTAGAGGTGCTTCCACTGCCACTCGATGAACTTCGAGTAGCTCGGGTCGACCGTGATGAACCGCCGGCGCCAGTCAATCGAGAGGCCGCAGGCAGTCATGACCCGCTGGTACTCGGCCGCGAAGTGCTTGACAATGGTCAGCGGGTCGACGAACTCGTCGAGCACATTCTGCGGTACGCGGTAGAGGTCCCGGTAGAGACGGATCGTCTTCTCGTCCTTCTTGGCGATCCGTTTCGAGATGCCGACAACGGGAGCGCCCGTGACGTGGAACGCCATCGGGAAGAGCACCTGCTTTCCCTTCATCCGCCAGAAACGTGCGACCACGTCCGGCACGATGTAGGTCCTGCCGTGCCCGACGTGCATGGCACCGCTCGGGTACGGGAACGCGACATTGATGTAGAATTTTTCCAGGCGGGACGGGTTGGACTCAAACGCATGGGCCCACTTCTCGTGCGCCTCTTCTTCGAAGGCTGAAAGATCGAACTGACTCACTTACATGCACCATCCAAAAAAGTTATACCGGCCTTAACTTGATGACCTCGTTGTTCGTGTGGCGCCGGATCATCTCCTGCGCAATGCTCGAATTCTTGGCAAGGTTGATCTCGCCCTGCTCGTTCACGGTTGCGGTGAAGAGGTATTCCTTGCCGGCAAAGACGTCCACGATCTTGCCGCTTTCGCCCGGGGCAACGATCGTGAGCTGCTTCTTGTCGGTCTGGATTTTGATCCCGCCGCCGAGGTTGTACTCCTCCTCGCTCTTTGCCGGCTGGGCCTGCTGCCGGTCGAACTCGGAGCGGGGCTTGATGTCGATACCGATGCCGAGCTTGTTGACGATGGCAGAGATGTTCTTGCCGCCCTTGCCGATCGCGGCGGGGACGTCCTTGTCGTCAATGTAGACAACGGCTTTTGTGTCGGAGAGCATCTGGACGTCCACGAAGCCTTCCGTGTACCGCCCGATCTCGCGCTGGATCTCTTTCTCGTTGAGCTTCCACCCGGGCCGGTCGTCGCTCTCCTTCTTTACGGGTTCGGGTGGGGCCTGCGGGGCCCTCATGGGCTCGCGGGAATTGACCGGCTGGCCCACGTGCTGTACCTGGGGCGGTGCAGCCCGGGCTGCCGGTGCCGGGACCGTGATCCCAAGGACCGGCATCACGATGGTCTCGCCATCGTACCGGAAGATGTCGAGGACGAGCTCGCCCGTCTCGTGGTCGGTGACCGTGGTAACGGGCCGGAGGTGCACCTCGCCGCCCATGCCCTCGGGGACCTTGATGGTGAACCCGACATCGTAGATTTTAGTGATGACGCCCTGTTTTAAGAAGATGATCGTGTTGACGACCTGCGACAGGACCGAGAAGTCCACCCGGTCGGAAAACCGCTGGACCGCGTCCTGCACGCCGTTTGCGTGGATGACGCCGACCATGCCGAGGCCGGCAAGGCGCATATCGGCAAAGACACTGAAGTCCTCGGCCTTCCGGAGCTCGTCGAAGATGACGAAGTCGGGGCGGACAAGCAGGAGGACATCGGCGGTATTTGCCATGCTGCCGTCAAGCATCGTGTACTGCGTGATCTGGTCCGGGACCTGGAGTTCCCGCGGGGCTTCCATGGTCTTGACCACGAAGCCGCTTTCGGAAAGGAAGGTCGCAACGCTCTGGGCGAGCGTGGTCTTGCCGCCACCGGGAGCGCCGACAATGAGCATGCCCCGCTTCTCGCTCGTGATCCTCTTTGTTATGATGTCGGACTTCGTGTAGTCCTTCAAGGTTACGTCCACGATTGGGCGGACGGCGGTGATCTCCATGCCGTCAGAGAACGGGCGTCTCGCGATTGCGATCCGCATGGAGCCGATCTGGACGACCGTGATGCCCCGTTTCTCGACTTCGATGAAGCCGTCGGGGTCACGCTTTGCCCGCTCAAGGATCTCCTGCGCCATCATCCGCAGTTCGTACTCGCTTGTGGGAGCGTCGCGGATCTTCACGAGTTTCATGTCGTTGATGGAGCCCTTCTTTGCCATCGGGCTGATCCGTTCCTTGAGGTACACGGCGATCGTGTGCTCGTCAAAGAACTGGTCGATGGCGAGCGGGACAAAATCGGCGACCTGGGGTTTTAGGTAGATTACGTCAAGCCCCTTGGCCCGGGCCACTTCGGATTGCACGTTGTCGCTCGTGATGAACCGTGCATTATTCTCAATCGCGATGTGTCTGATCATCGCATCGATCTCGCCGCCGCTTGCAAGTTTTACCTGCTCGAGCGTGGGGCGGACACCGGAGAATTTCAATTCGATAATCTTCTCTTCGGCCATCCTGGACAGTTGCTGCAGTTCGTTCAGGCCCGAGAACCCGATCTCGCGACCGTTATTTGCCTGGGCCTCGAGTTCTGCAATCACCGCTTCCGGGACGATTATTGTTGCACCTTTGTATTCACCGGCTTTTATCATCGAAGTTATGCGCCCGTCGATAAGGACGCTGGTATCTGGTACTAAAATCATATGATATCCTCTCGTATGGTCTTCTATGGTATGCTATCATATTCGCTTCCGGGGACACAGCACGCATCCCCATGCTGTTCTGCATCCCACGCTTATACGGCGTGGATGCACGGATATTCAACGATACGGGATCGTTGATAGTGTACTGTATGTGACCAGCAAGTTTATAAATAGTGAGGGATGGCACGGATGTGCCGTCCCGAACTACGAGAAGAACACGAAGTGTTCTTCGAGTGGTGAGGGGGATGGGGGGATTGCGTGTGTGTGGGAAGGGCGGGTTAGGGAGAATGATGGAAGCGGGCTGAGGGGACGGAAATGAGTAAAAAATATATTTATGGATTAATTGTCACACTTTTTTCTTTATACATTATAAAACCTAAAACCCGGTAACAAAATTTTATTTTTATTTTGTGCGTAGTCATTGGGAAATATTTTTCTTTGTCGTGAATTCTGAAACAGCATATAATCCCTCCAAAACCTTCGATTTCCTGATCGATAATTTTCTCTTGACCGTTCTGAAAATTCTCCACGAAACCCCGAGAGCGACCTCGATCATTTACAAAAAAACTAGTTCTTAAGATTTGTAAGTCACCTACTGCCGGATAATCAATTGTTATAGAATGAAGAATAATTTTTAAAAAACCTTCTTTAGAAAAAAGTATTTCAATTTCTCGTTCCTTCTCGTGACTTATATCTTTTACACCGTACCAATTCTCGAGATCAATTAATCCAATTTTTGGTGGATATATGATAATGTCCAATCGTTGAGTTTGGTAAATTAATCCAAAAATTGAGAAAACTAATACGATGTAAACGATAATATCAAGATCAGCCTTTAGAAATGATAAAAAATCAAAAAATTGTGCACCGATTCTTAAAAAAATAATGATAATTGAAATTCCGGAAAAAATTTTCGGAAAATTTTCATTAGACACAAGTTGGCAAATGGGATTACAAAAATAATAGAACCATTTTTTAAAAAATTCGAGAATACCTTCAGACAATTTCTAACCCCTTTAGAATTTTATCGAAAATACTCACGACTCTGTCAACTTGAATTTCAGGAATAATACTAATTTTCCCATCAGAAAAAATTTTAATAACCGCTCCAATTTGAAGATTCTGAATAGTATCTAAATAAACCACTACTTTTCGAATCTCACCTTTTTCCATTATTAATTGATAGAATTCAGCATCATGAATGTCCGATCCTGATATTGTAATTTCTTCAAGAATCGGTCCATGGATAATGGCCTCCAATTCGATGATTTGATACTCAGCCTTGATAATTTTTTTAAAATTCTCTGTTGAGATTACGACCGGGGTTATTGTGACATGCAGCGTGTCCGAAAAAAAAGAAATAACATTCAAAATTTTTACTTTATCGAACGTGTTAATCAAGAGGAACGGTTGATCATTAATTTGTGAGATAACACATTTACCAAATTCTGAATTATTAAAAATAATGGATACTGAATTATTTTCTTGAATGAACGACATCGATGCATCTATTTCACTGCTTACTAATTTTTTATAGAAAATATTAAGGTTTTGTGAAAAATTTTGGATTTTAAAAAAAGTAAAAAGCATATTCTATCTCTCAATAAACATATTCATCTAGAAGTCTAAAAACCTCTTCCCATTCAAGAGGATTCTTGGAATTATTGTAGATCAGAAGATTACCATCTTTTGATACTTTAATTGATAATTCCTTATTTAATAGGATTTTTCCATTAAATGAAGTATTTTTTATCTGACCTTTATCAAATAGAACTTTTACTTCATTATCTCCTAATTCATCGGATCGAATATTGATATTAAATTTTTTTGATAACGCATTGATCACATAACTTCCAGCAGTTTTTATGATGCAATCATCGTATAATTTTGAATACTTATTTTCATCGATTCCAAATTTTTCAATCTGGCCTTTTCCAAATTCATTTAGTAGCACAGTTTTTGTCAATTGATCTGAATTTATTAATTCTATTATTGTATTTTCTTTCAATTCCTTAATTGAGAATTTTGCAAATGAAAATCGCTCAACTTCTTTTAAATCAAATTTTAGTTTTGAATTTTTAAAGATGGGTACTTTTATCTCAGTTTTGTATTGACACAAAAAACTATAGATGGTACGATTATCTACTTGAGATGTCTCGTAAATCCCGTATTCATAAAAGTCAGTTTTAACAGGATAGTTTAAGCTATTGATGATTTTTTGCGCATCATTTTTTTTATTAATGCTGAACAATTTTATTGAAATCATTCTCTCAGTAATTTCCATTATTCATCCCCTCCAGTATCTTGGATATAAAAATTATAGAGATTTTCCATCTCTTCAAAAATGATTGGAAATAAACTAGAGTATTGCTGTTCAGTGATTTTTGGGGGGCGAGAAATTAAGTTAATTTTACCATTTCTGTAAATATATGTTTTAATCGCAAATCGGGAATGAAGAAATATACATTTGATATAATCCCGAAGACCTTCATCCTTTACTTGTTCATATAGGTGATCATCTGCGAGATCCCCAGATGATTTGAGATTAGCAGATTCCGATGTAGAATGAGTGGGCGACTGATCCAGATCTGTCACTTTCGTTCCTTCGATACTCAGTAATTTACATGAAGGAGGAAATTTATCACGATGGTTTTTTGAGTTTTCAATTAACCACCTAATAAAAAATTCTACGTTCGCAGAATTTGCATAATTCGGCGGTTGGAAATGCATATCCCCAACACAGGAATTAAGAATTGAAAGAATTTTATGAACTTCAACAATACTCGAGTTGAAAATTATTAATGTACGTTTATGGTAATCGTATGTGATATCTAAATACATTGGCCTGTACTGAACGTCTTTTGAGAATCTGTCGATATCTTCATAATATTCTTGATAAACAGCTTGAATGCTTGTATGATTTATATCTCGGAAATAAAATTCCGGAATTGGCACCCCAAGGTTTTCTGTATCGATATTGATATTTCGAAATCCCTTTCGATTTTTTTTATTACCCGATTCAACAATTTTATGAGAATTGATGCAATCGATTATTGCAGTTTTTAATTCAGTCCCATTTAATTCGCTCTCTACTTTTAGGATATACGCTGCCTTCCCCCGACCCATAATAATCAATGAATATCATCTTATCAAATATAAAATTATTTTTAATTACGTGTTTTTTCAATTGCGACACGTAGCGAGCCATTTGCGTATCCCCTCACCACAGCATTAATATCAAAAACCCCAACCCCTTCATATGGTATCGAACGTCTCGACCGTGCTGACCTTCGTCACCGCGCTGATCATCTCAACGGTCATCATTACTATATCGTAAAATTCTTCGGTGCAAAGGACAGCCTGACCACGGCAGTTCTCGCCGCATTGATCGGCACAGCCGTGTACACGATCTTTTATTACGTGCTGGGTCAGGGCCTGCTGCAGGTATTCATTGCCGGGATCGTCTGGCTGCTGACATTGTTGCAGAAACTATACACGATCGGCTGGCTCCGGGCGCTGGTGATCGCGATCTTCATCTGGATCGTGACCTCCATTGTCGGGTGGTTCCTGTCGGTGCCGTGAACGGGGAAGTGTTTTGATCCATTCTCCGTTGATGTCCCGATACTCCCCCACTTTATGCAGCACCCTTGGACTTCTATCCCCCAGTGGTTCCTCTTCTCCGTCGGAGCATTCCCCCCATCCCCCAGTCTGACAACCCCTCCGGCACACCTCTCGACGTGAAAATGGCGTTCCAGATCAGCACCCGGCCCCCTCGGCACGTCCTGCACCCAATTGGACTCCCTGTTCAGCCCATAGAACGCGAATACAGGCCTCTTTTCACTGGGTGAATTTTTGCAGATTCCCCAACATAATCCGGCAGTCCGGTTTTGGGGAAGATCGTTCATTGTACTAGTGCTAAATATTGTCATTGTCCGGGTGCATTTTACCCTGATTTAAGGCAATCCGGGAGGATTTTGGCGTTATCGAAAAACAATAGTGTCGTTTTTTCTGGAAACTATGTCACTGGGTCGGGAAAACAGGGTAAACGGGGACTGAAATGAGCCCGGATAGGAGCATGTCATAATCGGGGGGTCAAACAACGTCCCTCAACGGTGTGGCAACGCCCTCGTCACACCGGTCCTGCACTCCCCCTCACGATAGCAAGCCCCGACGGCCCCCCACCGATACAGGCATACCAGGGAGAAGAAACCGGAAGATATCCCGAAGATCTCCAGCGCTGCAGACTCCAACAGGATCTGATCCTTCCGGACTTCTGTCTCTGGACCGTCATTGTTCTGTCCGGGCTCATCATCATCCATAGGATACCGTTCCCGCAGGTTTTCGTGAAGATTGTCATGACTGAAGGTTTTTTTTCACTCATCGCCGGGTTTATCGTATCAGGTTAATAAAACCGGATATATGGTGATTGGATGGAACCAGAAAAATCCCCTGCTCGTGGAAACGCAGGTTCTTTTCATGTTACGCTGATTGTCGGATTTCTCTTTTTGCTCATAATGGTCATCCCCGTTAGTGCAACGGATGTCGCAATGTACCGGGGAAACGAGCAGCATACCGGCGTCTATTCGACCGGCGGGATCGCGCCGGGGAACAATCTCCTCTGGAAAATACCGGTTGTCGACCCGACCGGTGATCCGGTCGTGAAGGACGGTATTGTGTATGTCGGAAACCTTAGTGGATCGCTCCTAGCCGCAAATGCATCAACCGGTAAGCTCGTCTGGAACGCCGCGGACCGGGACACGTGCGGGACGGGACAAGCTGCTCTCGGGACCTATTCCACACCCCTGGTGTGGAATGGTATGGTCTATTATCACTACCTGACACCCGGAGGTAACGAGAACATCACGGTCAGGAATGCCCGTGACGGAAAACCGGCTGACGGGTCCTGCGGGGGCCATCCTTTAAGGATGTCCAACACCCGTCATGAGAATAATGTGCACTCGTCCCCGGTCCTGTATAATGCCAGCCGGAACCATATTGCGGTGGGAGCCGACGACGATGCAATCTGGGTCGGGGGCCCGGATATCGTCCCCTATGACTGGTTCTCCGATCTCAACGGGCCGATCCACACATCGCCCGCTCTCCATAACAACGTCCTCTTCTTCGGCGACGAGGTCGGGTATGTGTATGCCGCCCAGGCTTATCATTTCACGAACTATAAACCGGTCTGGAAAGTGAAGATCGGCAATCAGATCCGTTCGTCACCGGCCGTTGCGAACGGCATTGTGTACGTCGGCAATGAGACCGGCCTGCTTGCACTCAATGAGATGACCGGTACCGAGATCTGGTTCAATAGAATGGAAGGTGGCGTTATGTGGTCATCCCCTTCAGTAGCAAACGGCATGGTCTATGCCATGAACGGCAACGGGACTGTCGATGCAATCGACTCTGCGGGCGGAACACGCATGTGGCGGAAGATTATCAAGGGTGCCTCGACTCCCACTATCGCAGACGGTGTACTGTATCTCTGTATTTCCCAGCCGGGAGCTCTCGTAGCACTGGATCCCGGTACGGGAAACACGTTGTGGACATATCATTTACCGTCTGATATTGGTACCTTATCATCTCCGGTGATCGATCACGGTGTCGTCTATTTCACTGCGGAGTACGGGCCCCAGAACGGGTTCCTCTATGCGGTTGGAGGGCAGAAGCCACAGCCTCCGGTGATTGAATGGCAAAAGGCCTTTGGTGGTTCGAACGGTTATACACAGGGTGAATATGTTGTCCGTACTTCTGACAATGGAATAATTGTCGGGGGACAGACTTCCGCGTCCAATGGAGATCTTACGGGATTGGGATTCCATGGTCTCCAGGATATCGTGGTTGCAAAATACCGGGCAGACAACTCCCTGCAATGGGCAAAATGTTATGGCGGCAGTGATGGAAGTTCTTCGCTGCAGCAGATACTGGAACTGGATGACGGGTATCTCCTGATTGGTAAGACAAGGGCTACCAAGGATGATGTTGCAGGAGCAGGTCACCATGGTACCGATAATGATGATATCTGGCTTGTTAAAATTGATAAATCCGGTAATATCTCCCCCGGTTGGAGCAAATGTTTCGGGGGAACTCAGTCTGACGAACCAAAAGAAGCGATCCAGAATCTCGCGAAGGGATTCGTTATTACCGGGATAACCTCCTCAAATGATGGTGATTTCGCGGGTCTGAATCATGGCGGGGATTCCGGAACTTCTGATGCATTTTTCATGGTCCTTGATCAGCAAGGAAACATTGTTCAGTCCGGTGTCAGGTGTTTTGGAGGGAGTAAGAACGATGCCGCAGTTCAGCTGCTTCATGCGATAGATGGATCTGGGTTTTATGTCATCGGAACCACCGTATCGAATGACGGGGATGTTGCCAATAAGAACCATGGCGGGGACTCCGGGACCGAGGATCTCTGGGTGTTTAAAGTCGATACCCTGGGAAACCTCCTGTGGTCATCGTGTTACGGAAGTACTGGCAATGAAGAGTCATCAGATATCCAGACTACTGCTGACGGGAATTATGTTCTCAGCGGCTGGACCGACTCAAAAGACGCTATCGATCCACTTTTCCAGAATCACGGGAATGCCGGGACAAAAGACCTTTGGATATTAAAAATCGATCCCCGGGGCGGTCTTATCACATCCAGCCGCCACTGTTTCGGTGGGGCAAAAGACGACTGGGGAGCAAGCCTTCGCCCGATGATCAATGGCGTTATTGTCCTTGGAACTACCCGATCCAATGACGGGGATGTCAAGGGTATGAATGCCGGGGGGGATACCGGAACGGCAGATCTTCTTTTAATGAAACTGGATCTGGCCGGCAATCCTGTATGGATATCAACCTACGGGGGATCCGGAGATGATTTCGGGCACCAGTTCGGTATCCAGAACCAGCCGGATCCCGCTGTAGGTTATATTATCGGGACGACCACTTCGACTGAAATTCCGGGTTATCACGGAAGGGTTGACATGTGGATTGTAAAACTTCGTGCCAGTGCTGGAGATGAATTATGGTGATCGCCGGCATGAACGGTTCCGAAAAACGGGAGAATAAACAAAAATTTTTAATGGGTGATTTGCTATGAAGGTATCAATTGGTGTAATATTGTTGTTGTTGAGTGCATTGCTGGTTACGGCTCCTGTTGAAGCATATTCAGTGTTCGCAGAAGGTGTCAACTGTCTGGCCAATGATCCATATTGTGCCTGCACGGGATCTTCCTGCGAATCTTCGGGAAATGTAGGGACCCCTAACGGTCTTGTGACAGATTTTACCTCTGAAATGTATAAACCCGGTCCAAACGGAGAATCCGGATGGCTGAACACGAATAATATCGGCGCCAATGCCCGGGAAACGCACTGGAATGAGAATAAAGCCAATTATCTTGAACAATCCGATTTCGGTTTTTATGCTGGTCATGGCAATGAGGGTCTGTTCACATTCTGCCAGAAAGATTCAGGAAAGACTGAGTATAACTTCTTTGTTTCTTCACAGCCGTCCTGGGGTTCCGGTGGAAAGCTGCGCTGGGTCGTACTGCATTCCTGCCAGACCCTGAAAAGTACAGAATCGAATAAGAATAACTGGAAAAATCTGATCAAGAAAACCGGGACCAGCGGAATTCACTCGATCATGGGCTTTGATTCGGATGCCAAGGAGAAAAACTCTGAGACGATCAAGTATGTTGATCTGATGAAAGGCCTGGCATCGGAGAATTATAAGACACCATGGACGATTTATTATTCATGGGTGTATGCGTTACAGAACTGTATAAATGAACAGACGACGGTAGGGGCAGTTGTTTATGATTATGCGACATTACAGGATTATCTTCCGGGATATGGCACTCAACAAACACCCAAGAGGCAGAACATCATCTATGATAATTTCTACTGTACACCTCCCGGGATATTAGAAGGAGAACCCGGATTATCCCCCGGTGTGTTCCCGGTAATTGATGGCAGATATTTACTGAATGCAACTTTCCCGGAAGTCCCGTCGTCCATTATGGTCTATACTCCGGTCTCTGCAAAGGTTACCAGATCTGATGTGGAAAACCTTGCAAAGAACCTTGGATTGTCCGGCGTGGTTTGGGAGAACGAGGAGTTCTTTGGTATCACATCAAAAGAGTTCCTGTTTATTATGGACAAGGAATCCGGACATATTTATTATTCGGATGTGAACCGGACCCGGCCAAATGGCAGGGATCTCCCCGGCAACCTGCCATCGGACGATGAAGCGATAAAACTTGCATCTGCATTTCTGAAAAATGCACAGATCATGCCAAAGGACTATTCAGCAACAAGAACCCTGCACCAAAACAAAATGGATATCACGAATAGTGAGCACCATTTCGTTGCATGGGAAGATGTCCAGGTATATTTCCAGCGCCAGATCGAGGGTCATGAAGTGATGGGATCCCGGTTCTCGGTTGATATTGGTGCGAACGGAGATATCATCGGCCTCAACACAAACTGGCGTAATTATGTTCCGTACAAGAAATACCCGCTGAAATCCCCGGAGCAGGCATACGACGAATTCAAAAAGACTGCGTTGCATACACATGGCGAACCGGATTCTGTTTCCGTGAATCGCATAACCCTGGTATATTATACCCAGCCTGCTGCAGACAAGGAAAAGTATCTCCAGCCGGCCTACCTGTTCGAGGGGAACTTCCAGAAAGATGGTGAAACATCCAGTTTCGGGCATGTATATATCCCGGCCACCGATGATATTCTGGATACCCTCCCACAATAATTTTAAAAAACCATGTAATCATATTTCTGGTGTAAAAATGGATTGGAAAAGAAAATATATTATCACCGGCCTGATCGTGGCCTCAGTTCTTATCGGCGCTTTTCTCTGGATACAGATACCCGGCTCTCAGCCGGAGACTGCCACAGCAAACCTGTCCACTCTCCCCTCCGGTTCTATCATTGCCTGGGGACTGACCCTGAACGATCACTGGAGCGTTCCGGAAGGGAATGATTTTGTTGCGATCTCTTCTGCAGGTGAAGATAATCTTGCCCTCCGGAGGAATGGCTCGATCGTATTCTTTGGCGAGAATGTGAGTACACAAAGTTATCCGTACCGTGTACCTGACGGTACTGATTATGTTGCTATTGCAGCGGGGGGGTCCCAGAGTCTCGCACTCACAAAAAAAGGTTCCATCGTCCAGTGGGGCCCTGCATCCTACCTGGACCGCGCTCCCCCGGGAGAATACTCGGCGATCTCATCGGGCAATGAACACAACCTTGCTCTCAAAAAAGATGGTTCGATTGTTGCATGGGGTATTCGCGATTATAATCTTTCAACCGCTCCTTCCGGTAATGATTATTCTGCGGTCTCTGCCGGCTTCCGTTATCATAATTTGGCTTTGAAAAAAGACGGCTCTCTCGTTGCCTGGGGAAGTGATGATTTTGGTGTATGCGATGTGCCAGCGGGTAAAGAATTCATTGCCATATCTGCGGGAAACCGTCATAATCTTGCTTTGAAAAAGGACGGCTCGATTGCTGCCTGGGGCGATAACCAGAACGGGCAGTGCGATGTCCCGCCTGGGAACGATTACGTGGCCATTGCAGCGGGAATGACCCACAGCATGGCGCTGACGAAAAACGGGACGATCGTCCGGTGGGGAACAGATGCGAACCCCGGCAGTACCGGGGTCATAAAAGGCCTTCTTAAAGTCCCGCTTGGTGACGGGTATGTGGCTATCAGCGCCGGGACTTTTTATGGTCTCGCGATAAAGGGGAAGCAGCCGGTGTAACCGCAATCAATTTCTTCACTCATCGCTATGTATTTGGTTGCAAAAGAGTAATTGCCGACTGTCCCCCCCCTCTTCCCCACTTCTCCGTCGGAGACCCCCCTTCCCACACAGGTCCGTCCATCACCCCCCGCTCCCACTAACCGACGTAAAATGCCCGTTCCGGATCCAACCCGGCTCCCCCCAACCACGTCCAATACCTTATGACACCCCCCGACTGGCCATAGGAACACGTCTATGTGCGTCTTTTTGCAGGGTGATTTCCCGGGTATTTTTTTTATATGTCCAGAGTATCGCGGAGCCAAAGTATCGCCCATTTAAACAAGCTCTAAACAGGCCGGTTTTTTCCTGTGAGAATGAGTCCGTCTGGCATTCCGGCGCGATATTCCGTGATTTTCCAAAACCCCCTGAAAAATGACTAAAAACAGGCCGGTCGATGATCTTACATTTCTGGCAATCGGGGGTTGGAATGCGCTCCGTTTAGTATCCAGAGAGGTAGTACTCCCTATGGTTGATCCGTTGGGGGAAGCTTACCGATAAATGGTTCCCGGCAACGCCCTCCCTTATCGCAGCCCGGGCCATCCTCCTCGCTCTCCATCCCCAACGGCTCCCTCCGTAATATCCCCGAAGGATAACCTCACCCAATTTTTCACTCATCGCTGGTATTATCCAACTAAAATCAAATCAGTTATCATGGAACATCTCGTAGCAGGTATCGGCGTAACAACGCTCTATGGTATTGCCGTAATCTTCGTAGCGATTATTGCATATCTGGTATGGAAAAAGAGAGCCGGAAAATAATAATCCGTTTCCTATGGCAGCTTGCCATTCTTCAAAACAACTCCAACCTCACAAACGGAAAAGTTATTCATAGCTCTGTCGGCTCCTTGCAACGCCCTTTTCGTATGCGTAGGAATAGCGAGCGATGGAGTTGTATGAGGGTATCAGTCTTTGATCATCAGGGCATAGACTGATATGAGAAGATGCCATCAGCGTATCTTCGAAGTTGATACAGAATGCTTTCAGTGGCCAGCTCGGGACGCTGGAAGCATGAGAATGTCGAAAGTCCTCAGACTTGAGACAGGAGAAGACCATCAGGTCTTCGACCGAACGCATAAGCGTTCTTCGAGGGCGTTCAGTGGGGGAACTGGCAGGATAACCCCGCTCACGCATATTCCCGGAGCAGCACCTTCACCACATCCACAAGCGGTGCGAGATCGTGCCGGCTCGTCTCCCAGATGATCGTCGGGCTTATCATAAAATAACCGTGCACCATCTTGTCCCGCATTCCCGCGAACTCTTTCCAGGGAACATCCGGGTGGCGATCGATAATCTCCTGAGGGATCTTTTTAATCGCCTCGCCAATCACGACAAAATTGAGAATGATCGCCTCGCGGGTTTTCCGGTCGGCAAGCAGTTGCTCGTATGTCATGTCCTTTGTGTAGGACTGGATCGTAGAGACTGCGTCGTCAATATCCGTGAGGTAGAGTTTCACCTCACGCTTAGACATAGATGACCTCGGCGAGCACATCCTGACGGATCACCGGTTTTAAGGAATCGGATGTTACCAGATCCACCTGCTTCCCGAGTCTCTCAGAAAGGAAATTTTCAAGCCGCATGAATGTGACAAAACCCACCGGCTTTGAGAACTCCACCAGCAGATCAATATCGCTTTTGCCCGTCTGCTCATCGCGTGCAACGGAGCCAAACACCCCGATCGTCTTGACGGAATACTCATTCGTGACTTCCTCTTTGAGTTTTTTTAATGAGGAGAGAATATCCTGCCGGGTGGATTTCATGGCCGTACCTATGTAACAGTGGGTGATGAACTATTAATAAATATTTTAAGACCGGGCCTTTCATCTGGATTACTGTGCCGATCCTGTTAATTTTTTTAACAACAATTTTTCCCTTTTTTTCGAACATCTGAAAAGACATTCTTATGAGACAGCCATTCGAGGGATTATTCGGGGATACCTGCGAGACCCGGCTCCTCCAGATCCTGCTGATACCCCCCAGCCCAATTCAGATCCCCTTAACTTCCCCCAACCAGACCCTGCCTAAAAAAAATTAATCAAGGTCTGCTAAAAAAATTTCAGTCAAACCCTGCCCAAATATTTTCAACCGGACCCTGCTCAAAAAAATTCAAACAGGGTCCGACCCCCACCATGCGTTCAGTTTTCCAAAGAAATATCCGGAAAAATCACGACGGACGTTGTACATGTTGTTAACTTTTATCAATCAAGGTCTGCTTAAAATTTTTTAATCAGACCTTGGCTGAAAAAAATTGAGCAGGGGGTGAGGGGGTGTTCGAAAAATTTTCAGCAGGGTCTGCCTGAAAAAAAATGGCAGACTTCATGAAAAATCCGCATGACTTTCCCCCATCCTCCGGAAAAACTCAAAACCATATCGTTTAATTCCATCGCCAATGCAGTATAATTAATGTCAATTATAATTGAAGTGGCTTTTCTCTTCATCATCGCAGTGGTCCCGCTGCTCCTCTACGCGGGCCTGAAAAAAATTGTCAACCCGGTGCCTGTCGTGCTCCCGGTGATCATCGCGGGCATCGTACTTATCCCGCTGGATTTTATCACGCAGGAACTTTTCACGCTGGACCTGATCCGCATGGAAAGGGGAGATGTGGCCCTTTTATCAAACGCCTATTTTGCACTCGTGATCCTGTTCGGTGCCATGGCAGTTGTCACTGCGTTTGCCTTCCTGGAGAGAAAGATGGCGCAAAGGCACTGGATCGCAATGGCACCTGCGGCCCTTGCCGGGGCGGTCTGTACGGGCATCTCACTCATTATTGAAACGACAGCTGAAGGCCCATGGCCCCATTATTCCCTCAGACTCCCGGTCTTCATCGGCGTTTTCATGGATTACATAATCGCGGTATTTCATCTGGGTGATGTTGTTTATGGCCATGGGTCACAGGTCTATAATCTCATACTCTATGCAGGGCTGTTCCTTGAAGTGTTCATCGTCTCGGTGCTGGTCTATGCGCTGACCTGTTTCCCCTGGCCCAGGGAAAACCCTCGAAAGGACCAGTAATCCCATTGTCGTAATCCCCTCCCCCCTCCGCATCTCCGACGTCCGACTGGTCATCAGAATTTCGAAAGTCATCAGACTTGAGACAGAAGAAGAACCAGAATGGTTCTTCGACCAGGAGGAGGAGAAGAAATCATCAGATTTCTTCGACATAAAACAGGTGATCCGGATCCGATCCGGCTCCCCTCAGCCACTTCCTGAATCCTGTGGCACCCCCGTTTCGTCAAACAGAACGCGTCTATGGGCGTCTTTTTGCAGGGTGATTTTCGGGCAGGACACCCCATGAAAAGGATAGTCCGGATTCAGGGGAGTTTCCCGATCCAAAGAGACCTAAAGAGACATCTTTCCGAGCGTGATTTGCCCGTTTTTACAGCAATCCAAGCCCAAATCAGCGATATCCAAAAATATGGGACATGTTTTTTCGCGAATAAGACACTTAAATTCCCCCGGACCCGGGAATCCGGGGCCATTTCAGGTCCGGTTGGGATCAGCCCCCGGAACCTGATGAAACGATCCCCAGGTACCGCTGATGACTTCAGGGTTATCCGGCTCTTCATATCCCCCTGCTGGTATAGCCAATGTTAAATTCTGGACACGATGACCGCGAAACAGGCCTGTACTTCTGGTTAGTGACAGAACAGGCTGGATCATTCACCGGAAAAAGCAGCGTGAAGTTTCTCGTAAACCGATGGTATGCAGCGGAATAACCGCAGATATTTTTTCACTCATCGCTGGGGTTATGATGGATGAACAATCCCAACTATATTTTGTAATACCATGCGGTCTGGAGCAATGGCGGCTGATTTGAAAAATTCTACAAATAAAATATGGCGATCAACCGTAAACGCAGCAGGACCAGGAATGCCATGAAACCTACCGGAACCGTAAGAGGCCAGAATTGAAAGACCCGGCAGAAAGCGTCTCTCAGGTTGTAGAGACCCTGAAGAAGAACCCCTGGGGCCTCAGTATCCGGGAGATTGCCGGATCCTCCGGCATGAACCGGATGTCGGTTGCCAAGTACCTCGAGGTACTGATGGCAAAAGGGATTGTCGAGGTACGGCTGTTCGGGAGCGCCAAGGTGTACTATCTTTCACGGCAGATCCCGGTTACAACGTTCATCGAATATACCACAAGACACTATTGCATCATGGACAGCAACTTAACGGTCGTCCAGCTCAATGGGTGGGTTCCCGAGACCGTAGGGATGGTCTACGAGGATATGATCAACCGCCCCATCCTTGAGGTTCTCAAAGGCAGGGTCGTCAACCTCGATGAATGCCGGATCGCCATGGAAAAGGCGCTTACCGGTGAAACGAGTATGGTAATTGTGGAGAACCGGTTTAAGGGCAAACACATGTTCTTTGAGATCTTTCATATGCCGGTCCAGTTCCCGGACGGTTCCTGCGGCGTGATGGCGGTCTGTCAGGATATCTCTGAGAAGAAGCTTCTTGAGATCGCACTCCGCAAGGAAGCGGAGCGGTTATTGGACCTTATAAATAATTTGCCGGATATTGTCTTCTCGGTTAATCCGGAGGGGGTACTCACCTATATTAGTCACAAGGTTACGGAGTACGGGTTTGTGCCGGGCGATCTTATTGGCCGGAGGTTCAACGGTATGATCGTACCGGAGGATCGGAACGCTGCAATGTCGCAAATCCTTTCAGTACGGAAGTCCGGCACCAGCCGTGGGATCCGGTTCCGTGCCGCTGTCCGGGATGGCCGGACAATCCGGTTTGAGGCAGACTGCATGGCCCGCAGGGATGCCTCGGGTACCTGCACTGAGATCAACGGGACGCTGCGGGACGTGGCTGCACAGGTCAGGCCGGTGCCGGAACCAGAGAAACCATGATGTCCCGGGTGACCGTTATTCCGGTGCTACGGCGTTTGACGTTGATTTGAAAATCCAGCATCCAACGCAATAAAACCTTAAAAACACACATAACAACGATCGGTGTTCTCTTTCTCTTGATGCCAGATGAAATCATGTTGCCCCGTTCGTTGTAATAATCACCGGTGATAATCTCCGGTGATTATCAAATATATAAAATTCAATCAATATAACTGCAAAAAAAATTTCACTCAACGCCGTTTTTATCATTTATTTGGATAAAATACCGTGCATAATCATTTGGAGCACGTTTTGTATGAAACCAGATTATTTGCACGTGAAAACGATTGTTTTCCTCCTGCTTCTCGGAGTGATCCTGATCACTCCGGCCATGGCTGTTACCAACGGCCACTGGGATATCATGACCGTGGAAAAAGATTTTCTCAACGGCCACACCGATGGCCTGTACACCTCGATTGTTATTGACAAGAACAACATTCCGCATGTCAGCTGGGTCAACGAAGCCCGGAACCAGGTGGAGTACGGCACGTACAAGGACGATATCTGGACGATCGAGCGGGTCGGCCCTATCGACAGCCGATCCACCGGCCGGGTATATTACACGTTCACCACGTCAATTGCCCTTGACCCGCAGGGAAATCCCGCGATCAGTTATGCCGGCATTGACGGGCACCTGTACTTTGCGCACCGGGATACAAACGGAACCTGGACCATCAAGGATGTTGACGGCACTCCCTATTACAAAGACCAATGGTCTTCTCTCAAGTACAATCCGGTTAACGGCAAACCGTATATTGCCTTTACCGGAAAGAGGTATGTTTCCGATGTTCCCTATGGGAGCCACCTGTCGCTCGCATCAATGAATGACAACGGGGACTGGAAGATCGATATTCTCGAAGCCTCCGACGATGTAACCTATGATGTCGGATATGAGCCCTCGCTTGCATTCAACAGCAACGGAAAAGCTACTGTGGTGTACCGGACCGGTTACAACACCTGGGGTCACAAGCTGGAATATACGAGAATAGCGCGACAGCACGTTGATAACACGTGGGTAATACTGGGATCCCCGGTACAATGCGACGATTCTTATAAGTGCGGATTCCATTCCTCACTGGCATTGGACTCTGAGGGCAATGCACATTTCACCGGAGTCTCTGCGAATCCAACGAGAAAATGGACGGGTCTCGAGTTATTTGGACTGAATACCTCTGAGGTCACCGCAAAATCGTCGTCGGTATACATCCCCGGGTTTGGAGACAGCGATTACTCGGCGGATGTCTGGAATTCCCTGGTGCTTGATTCCACTGATAGTCCCCAGATCTCGTATTACGATCCCGGGACGAGGCACCTGATGTGCTATGGGGTGAATTACGCAGAGTATAACAACATAACCGCTGTTGATGAACATGGCGATGTCGGGAAGTGCAATGCCCTGTCCCTCGACTCACGTGGCAACCCGTGGATCAGCTATCATGATGCAACGAATAATGCGCTCAAGGTTGCCCGGTGGGTGCCGGACACCGAGAGGTCCGTGAGCGAATCCTGGAAGATTACGACGGTTGCGAAAGGCGGCGGAGGACAGACATCCATCGCGCTGGACTCCTCGAAAAATCCCCGTATCAGTTATTACAATGCCTCGGGACAGTCCCTGGACTATGCCGAACGGGACAGTAAGGGAACCTGGAAGACTCAGACGGTTGCAGATTTCCACCAGGGAAAGTTTTCCGTGCTGGCACTGACCTCCGTCGGGAACGCCTGCATCGGTTACTACGATGAGACAAACCATGCCGTTAATTATGCCCAACAGACCGGGCCGGGCACCTGGAACATTGAAACGGTTGAAAAAGGCGTTACCCTCGGGGATGACGGCGGGCCTATCACGCTGGTCCTTGATCCTGTAGGAAATGCCCACCTTGCATATTACGATACCGAGGGCCAGCGCATGAGTTATGCCCAGCAGACCGGGACGGGAACCTGGGATATCGAGAAGGTCGATGCCAGCAGGATTGGGCAGCATCCCTCGCTTGCCCTGCATACAGCGGATAATGTTCCGGCCATCAGTTACCTGAGTGAAGATGGCGGCACCCCAAAACTGAAATATGTCGACAAGACCTCGGGGTTGTGGGTCACGAACAATTACGATCTCCAGGCAACTGCGGGGCCGACCTCGCTTGACCTGAATGCAAATACAATCCAGGGAGAACGGGCAGAGATCGCATACACCGGTTCCGCTGACGGGAATTCCGGCAAGCAGTCCCTGGGCTATATCGAGATCGATCCCTCCTCCCAGTTCTCCTGGAAGCAGACGGTCGATAACTGGGACGAGACAACACAAAATGTGTGGATTAAGTCCCTCTCTCTCCGGCATGGCCTGCCGGGACATGCGGCCATTGCGTACTATTACGAGAAATCGTCTTCAGAGAAAGGCCTGAAATATGCCACCGCGAGGTGGGGGAACTGGAAGACGGAAAACATTACCGACAACGCAGGGGGATACCTCTCGATGGTACTGGATAAAAAGAGTACTCCCTACATCAGTTACTATGATGAGTCGGATGATAGTGTGAAACTGGCCGTCCTAGAGAAGTCCTGATGTCGGCGATCAGGACCGGACTGTGCCCGGGGACACTCCTCTTTTTTTTGTGACCTTCACTGATTCCGGGGAAAATTCCCGGGTTTCCTGACGGGCACCCGGTCTTGCAACCCGGAAGCTGACGTGAAGGAACGGATCGGGATAACCTGAGGGAGCCACGGCCGTGCACTGCGGTCAGCAGGTCCCGGCCGGTTACTGAAAAAAAATTTTCACCCAACGCCAGGTTCATGAAAAGAGCCGCCGATGTTCCAATAGGAAATGCTGCACCTGCTGGATGCAGTGGATCTGCCCTGCCTTTGGATCACTGGCCCGAAATGCTGGAACCCTGAACAGGACCGGTAAGGCTCGTCCACAGGCAGTTGCTGGAAATTTTTAAAGAGGATGACCCTATGCATGAACAATCCCATTCAACGGAAAAGAAGGCGGTCTGGACCAGGAAAGCCATTGGTAAGGGAATCTTCATTGTATTCTTTATCATAACCGTGTTCATCATGTTCTCTCTTCTTGGTATCATTGTGATAGACTGATTGCCGGGTGCCGTCCCCCGGCCAAACCCCCGTCCCCTTTTCCTCATTACCCTCTCTTCCGAAGTACATGACCTGCGTGACCGCAACGATAACCGCAACCGGATTTTCACTTACCGGCAGCTTTAAGCACAATCCCCCCAAATCCCGGTATTGGAAATACCCGGGATACCATGCAGACCAGCGGACCCCCGTCACCCCAGCCATCCGGAGATATCGATGAGGACGCCGTTGACCGGAAGGTCTGGTGGCACATCATCCCGTTCGTTGTCATCCTGCTCGTGATCGCCATCCTCGACCGGGTCAATATCGGTTACGCCGCGCTGACCATGAACGCGGACCTCGGCATCGATCCTGCCTTCTTCGGTTTCCTCTCCGGGATCTTCTTTGTCAGTTATGTCATCTGCGAGGTGCCGAGCAACCAGTTGCTCGTCAGGACCGGGGCACGGGTCTGGCTCACCCGGATCATGATCAGCTGGGGAGTCATCACGCTCCTGATCGCCTTTGTCCAGACACCGGTCCAGCTCGCGGTCCTCCGCTTCCTGCTGGGCGCAGCGGAAGCCGGGTTCACGCCCGGTATCATGCTGTACCTCACGTTCTGGTTCCGGAAGAACCGGATCTCGCAGGCGCTCTCCGTCTTCTTTGTCGCCATCCCCCTCGCGATGGTGATCGCGTCGCCCGTCTCCACCTTCATCCTCTCCCATGCTGCATGGGCCGGTCTTGCCTCGTGGCGCTGGCTCTTTGTGCTCGAAGGAGTCCCGGCGATCATCTTCGGGGCCCTGATCCTCGTGGTCCTGCAGGACTCTCCCAGCAATGCGACATGGCTTAACGGACGCGAACGGTCCTGGCTCGCGGGCCGGCTGGACGAGGAACGGGTGAAGAAAGAGACACCGCGTGGCATCCCGTTCCGGGAACTGGTGGCAACCCCCGGGGTCCTGCTGTTGTGCACGAGCGGTTTTATCGTGGGGCTGTTCCTCACGAGCCTTCTCTTCTGGATCCCCCAGATCGTCAATTCGTCCGGGCTCTCAGGGTCGATTGAGACGACCGGCCTCCTGGTGATGGTCCCGTACACGCTCTCCGTCATCGTGATGTACCTCTGGTCGCGCCGCTCCGACCGGTTGGGCGAGCGCCGGTGGCACATAGCGCTCCCCTTCCTCGCGGCTGCGGTTTTTTTGGTCCTGCTTGCCATCCCCCACGGTTCCCTTGCCGGGTTTATTTTCCTGTCCGGCGCGATCGCGTCCTGCTATGCGGCCTATGCGCCGTTCTTTGTCCTCGTCATGGAAGGGTTTGCCCCCGGGGTCCGGGCTGCCGGTGTGGCCCTGGTCAACGCGGTCGCGTCGGTCGGGTCCTTTGCCGGGCCGGTGCTCCTTGGCCTCGTGGGCGGGAATATCAGCAGCCCGGGTACGGCCGTGCTCTTTCTCATCCTCGGGATTGCCATCACCGCATGCGCAATCCTGGTGGTCAGGAATGTTCCGGGTATGGGGGACCATCCCAAAATTTAAGCCATGAAAAGGCGAGAGCACTCGTGTATGCCGGATTCCAAAACCCTCGTCTTCGTCTCCAACCTCGACAGCAGGGTGCTGCAGTCACTCCATGATTATTCTTCGGGCAAGGCGGTTGTATCCGAAGCGGACCTGTGTGCCCTCACCAGGATCATCTACAGCCCGGTCGGGATGAAGAAGGAGTGGAAACGGTTTTTGAAAGAATGTACGATCCCGTCACGGTCCCTTTCCCGGGATGAGTTTACCAAGGAGTTCGGGCACCTCGCGATCACCTTCCCGGTCGTGCTTTTGAAGAAAGGGACCGATCTCTCGGTCCTCATCAGTACCGAGGAGATCAACCGGTTTCTTGACCTCCATGAATTTATCCGCCTTGTTGAGGAACGGGTCTCCCGCGTCTAATCCGCTCACGATTCATGCGGCCCGGATCATCCAGTCCGGCTGCCTGTGATCCCGGCAGTCCGAATCGTTACGCCTTTTTCCCCTTCCCAAACAACTGCTCGGCCGGACAACCCATCTCTCTCTGCTTACAATACCGGCAGGCCAGGTGTCCCCGCACAAGGGCATTGCCCACGAACCCGAGGAGGAAGAGGACAATGATGAGAATGAGTGTGGTCCAGGAAAATTCCTGTACCAGGAGCAGTATTCCCGCAAGAACCGGAATAATGAACACCAGGAAATCCGGGACAATATCTTTCCACGTCAGGTTCATATGGCTGAATTTTTCCGGGGTGCCTTTCCTGAAAAACAGGGCACTCAGCCGGCCTTTGCCAAACGCACAGGTCCTGCCGAAATAGTAACAGTCCACACAATGCCCCGAGAGCAGCCGGAATTCCAGGAGAAGAATAAAAAAAACATACCCGATGACCAGGACGATGCTGAACTGCAACAGGATTATTGCGCCAATGACGTAGATGAGGAGCGATAATAGATTTGATCCGATGACAATCGCGAGGGGATAATTCTCTTTACCGCCCGGTTCCTGCATACCGGAAATAACGAATTACAAGATAATAAATTCCGTATATTTTCTCTCGCTGGCGTCCAGACTCTTCGGATCCGCGCTGACCCGCCCGGGCACCGTGATAAAAAACCTCCCGTGCGCGGACATGTTCACCGGCTCCGACAGAGCCATACCGGAATCACCACCGTGGGGCGCGGAATTTTTCCAGGATGCGGTGAGAAGAGAACTCTTGTTTTTTTATAGAAGATCATCCATACTGTCCATCATAGATACTAACTGTGGGAATGATATGATTACCGATTACCTGCATCAACATGGAAAACATCACTCATCTTCGAAGAAACCGGAGGCCGGCATGCGGCTGAAACGGACAACCGCGAACAGGGTCTGGCCCCTGCTCCTGCTCGTCCTGATGATCGCCGGCATGGCAACGGTGGTCGGCGCCAGTGTGCCGGCCGCCTCGTTTACCGCGAACCGCACGAGCGGGGAGCAGCCCCTCTCCGTGCAGTTTGTCGATACCTCGAGCCATACCCCCACCTCGTGGTTCTGGTCGTTTGGTGACGGTTCGTCATCGACAGAGTCGGATCCGGTGCATACCTACACGATTGACGGGGACTATACGGTCACGCTCACCGCTACCAATGCTGACGGCAGTGACACCGAGACCAAAGATGATTATATCTCGTGCACAAAGACCCAGTCCGCTCCTGTTGCGGCATTTACGTCCTCGATCACATCCGGGATATCGCCGCTGACAGTGAATTTCATGGACTCCTCGGCAAACAGCCCGACCTCGTGGATCTGGTCCTTTGGTGATGGCGGGACGGCAACGGTGCAGAACCCGTCGCATACGTACACGACAAAAGGCACCTACACGGTCACGATGACCTCCACGAACGCCGGTGGCAGCTCAACGGAGACGAAAGTAGGGTACATCAGCGTGACCACAGAATCGGCAGCACCGGATGCATCGTTTACCGCCACGACAACATCGGGATCGATCCCGCTCACCGTGAAGTTCATCGATACCTCGGCAAACGGCCCGACCACCTGGCTCTGGTCATTCGGCGACGGGGATTACGACAGCGTACAGAACCCGACCCATATTTACAAAAGGAACGGGACCTTTACCGTTACCCTGACCGCCTCGAACTCCAAAGGCAGTTCCACGGCTTCAAAACATGAATATATCGAAGCGGAAGACGCCCTGCCGCTCGCATCCTTTACAGCGGATAACACCTCAGGGCTCGCCCCGCTGGTCGTGCATTTCACCGACACCTCCGAAAACCTCCCGACCTCGTGGAGCTGGTACTTTGGCGATGAGGAGAGTTCAACCGTCCAGAACCCGGTCCATGTGTTCAACAACAAGGGGTCCTACACGATCGTCCTGACCGCAAAGAACAGCATGGGGTCCAACTCGACGAGCCGGGTAAAGTACATCAACGTTACCGGGCGGGTCGCCCCGGTGGCATCCTTCTCCGTTGACACGTCCAGCGGACCCGGCCCGCTGACCGTGCATTTTACCGATACCTCGATCAACAGCCCGACCTCATGGCAGTGGTCGTTCGGTGACGGGTTCTCGACCGCAGAGCAGAACCCGGTCCATACGTATGCCAGTGGCGGCACGTTTACCGTCGTCCTGACGGTCACCAATACCGAGGGAAGCGATACCGAGACTTCAACGGGTCTCATCACGGTCACGGGGACGACGCCCGAACCCACCGAGACACCGGTCACTCCTGAGGAAACCCAGACCGCGGCCCCCACAGAAACTCCCGCAGTGAGCACCCCCGCCGGAACCGGTTCCCTGCTTTCTTCCGGATTACTGGTCCCGGCCCTGATCGTTATCATCATTGTCGTGGTCATCGCGATCCTCCTCCTCCGGAGAAGGTCCTCGGGAGGTCATTCCGGGTCGAGGGGCAGGGATCTCTGATCCGGCTCATCCTTTTTTTGCAGAGCAATTCCCGGTACGATTTTTCTGCCGGCTCCCCGTACGTTAAGACCCGGGACAACGAATTATTACAACAAATTCCCTTACGGCAGGGAACAGCACCATGAACCAGGTCTATCTTTTCGGTCACCGCCAGCCCGATACGGACAGCATTGCGTGTGTCATCGGGTACGCGGAGCTGCTGAACAATGCCGAGCCCGGGAAATATATCCCGGCCCGGTGCGGCGAGCTGAACCCGGAGTCCCGGTACATGCTCGGACGGTTCGGCCTCAGCGAGCCGGTCCTCGTTGATTCGGTTGAGCCCAGACTCTCCGACATTGCGTACAAACCGGTCTTCTCTCTCCCGCAGGATGTCCCGACCGTGGACGTTGCAACCCTGATGGCAAAGGAAGGGATACGGAACGTGGTCATCACCGATGCAGCGGACCGGCCGGTCGGGATGGTGGGGGAACACGCGCTTGCGAATGCCTATATCCGGAAGATCCATCTCTCCGAACTGACGGTCACGCCCATCCCGGTCGGGACGCTGGCACGGATCCTGAACGCGGCGGTCGTTGTTGCCGCCCACGAGACGCTTGAAGGCCGGGTCTATATCTCCATCGACGCCCTGCATGTCACCCTCGCGAAGATGACGAAGAACGATATTGCCGTGGTGGGTGACGATGAACCCGCCCAGCTGGCCTTCATCTCCGCGGGGATTGCCTGCCTGATCATTGCCGAAGGCGCTCCCGCTGGCGAACGGGTCTCCACGGAGGCAGGGAAACGCGGCGTCACGCTCCTCTCCACCGACCTCGACGCGTTCGGTGTCGGCAAGATGATCAACCTCTCCCTCCCGGCCCGTGAGGTGATGGAGACCGAGATGCCGGTCCTCACGTTCGATGACACCCTTGCCCGGGCCCGGAAGGTAGTCTCGGCCTCAAAATTCCGGGCAGCCTGCGTTGTCACGCGGGAAGGCACCATTGCCGGGGTACTGACCCGGACAACGCTTCTTGACGATGTGAGGAAACCCGTCATCCTCCTTGACCACAACGAGTCCTCCCAGGCAGTGAACGGGATTGAGGAGGCGGAGGTGGTCGAGATCATCGACCACCACCGGCTCGGGACCATTACCACGTTAAAACCCATCCGGTTCCTGAACGACCCGGTGGGGTCGACATCGACCATCATTGCGATGAAATACCTCGAGTCCGGGCAGACCCCCACAAAGGCCGTGGCCGGGGCTCTCCTCTGCGGTATCCTCTCCGACACCCTTTCCCTCCGGATGTCAACGACCACCGGGCGCGATACCCGGGCCGTTGAGTTCCTCGCGAAGGTTGCCGGTGTGAACCCCGAAGAGCTGGGAAAAGACCTGCTGGAGCAGGGCATGGACCTCTCGGGCGCAATGCTTGAAACCATCCTTGCCCGGGACACAAAAGCGTTTGACCTGTCCGGCAGGAACGTGCTCATCTCGCAGGTCATGGTCCCGTCATTTGCGTGGAACCATGAACGGGCGGGAGAGATACAGGCTGAGCTCGTTAAGATGAAGGCAAAGACCGGCGCGGACCTGGTCCTTGTCCTGTTCACCAGCGTGCTTGATAATTCCAGCGATTGTTACGGTGAAGCGGATGCGGACCTGCTCCACGCGGTCTTCGAAAAAACCCTGCCGGTCCACCTTGACGGCGTCATGTCCCGGAAGAAGGATTTCCTCCCATGGCTCGGGGCACGGCTCCGCACGATATCCGGATGAATTCTGGGTGGCGGCCTTCATACATCTCTTTATCGTCTCACCCGCCAAGTAAGCATCACCCTATGCAAAATACTGTAAAAAAGATAAAAATCATCCGTGACAAGTTGAGCAGGATCGGTATCGGGGAAAAGAACCTTGACGATGCAACCATTCTCGCATCGTATGGTATCAACCAGAAAGGCAACCTGTGTTCGGTTGCAAAAATCCAGTAATTTTTTTTAAATTTTCTCCGGCCAACTGGGCGGACATGAGATCACCCCGCTTACTCACGCATGTCGTGATGGCGATGGGCGGATTTTTTTACCTTGCAGAGAAATCATGGTACCGCAAATGGTTCCGTAAGGTGAAATGATGAAGACAACGGCACTCCTCGTTATCACGGTATGCATCCTGCTTATTGCCGGTTGCACGGCTCCGGCATCCGGTCCCGCTACAACAACAACCCCGGCAGGTACTCCCGCCGGGAACGTGCTCCCCATGAATGCGCACACGACGATTGGGTCCGGCAACAAGACGGTCGAGGTCTATGTCCACAGTTTTGAGCTCGGCGAGGAGCGGAACGGGACGCGGGATATCACGGTCTATGTTGCTGCCCGCAATACCGGCACCGAGCCCGTTATGATGGTCTGGTTCACCAGACTGACGGACAATACCGGGACCTCGCATGGCGGTATCGGCATATCCCACGATGGAAATGGGGCCCGCAGCGGGTGGATCCTGCCGAACACGACTGAAGCGGCACGGGACTATGTCACCATCACGTCGAACCAGGACCTGCTCCAGCTCTCAAAAGGAGCCGTGCTGGACGTGTATTTCATGGACAAGCCCACGGAAGATACGGTCGTTTCCAATATCCCGGACTACCATGTCACCTGGATGATTGATCCGGGTGCAATCTTCTGATTTTTTTTCTACGGATACGACAACACCAAAAGGAGTTCGGGAGTTTTCCCGCCCAACCTTTTCCCCATCGCAACCTATTTCGTCACCAACCCACGATGCACACGTGATGCGCTGGTGTCATCACTGCGGGAAGATCCTTCTGGAAGTGCCGTTCACGTGCCAGCGGTGCGGACATATCTTCTGCTTTGACCATTTCGTGCCGGAGAACCATCACTGCTCACGGCTCCACCAGTACAACCATAAGCCTCACCTCAAGGTCTGCCGGAACTGCGGGCGCGAGCTGAAACGCGGAGCGGTCCCCTGTCACCGGTGCGGCAGGCTCCTCTGCGATCACTGCCGGCTGCCGGAGAACCACGTATGCCGGGATAAAACCGGGTAGTCATCCGGTCAATCGCAATTCAATATTATTGTATATTATATGGATTATATACCGGAACATGTACGAGAACCTGATCTTTCCTCTTGTTGTTCTCATCTTCCTTGTTTTTGTCCTTATCATCCCGGTGCTCCTGTACAAGGGCCTGAAGAAGCTTGCAGATCCTGTGCCGTTCTGGATCGCAGTCGGTCTCGCGGTCGCGACCCTGTTTTTACTGGCGGTACTCCAGCAGACAGGTACGCTGCTTAACCTTGGTGCGATGGCCGGGACACTTCTCATGTTCGCGCTCATGTTCCTGCTCGTGGCGCTTGCCGTTGTCACCCCGTATTTTTATTTTGAGAGGAAGCGGGACACCGGCATGCCGTGGCTCATTTTTTCCCTGTTATCCTTCGTCGGGTGTTGCCTGTTCTTTTACACGACCATGGCCGAGTCATTGCACGGAATGCCGCTCCCCCTGTTCAGCTCCCGGATGCCGGGTTCGGGGTGGTTTCTCGACACGATCATCTCTGCCCTTTCGCTGAATGGACTCGTGTACGCATTCGATTCCCCGGTCTATCTCATCGGTCTCGCAATTTGTTTGTACCTTGACGTGCTTGTCATCGCCGCGATGTACTATGCAGTCCTGAGTATTGTCCCTCCTTCCGGAGGTCAGCAGAAGAACGGCTGATCCACAAGGCTCCCGGCAAAAAAAGCAATGGACGAAAAACCCGCTCACGCTTTTTTATAAAACACCATCTCAGTGCTGTCGAACCGGTCCATCTCGATCGTCTTTAACGGGACGTACAGTTCGTAGGTGACCGGCTGGTCGATGGTCAGGGTCCGGTTCATCTTCAGTTGTGCCGTTACTTTTCCTTTGGACCTGACACTGATGCCGATATCGTAGTCAGCAGGCCTGCCATTCCGGGGCATGATGGTGGCATCAATCCGGACAAAATTCCATGTCGGTGATGCGGGTACACCGGTACACTGTGCCCCGCCTAACGTATTGGGATCGATATAATTGGTGATCGCGGGATCAACGTCACGTGGATCGGATGCATACTCTCTGGCATTCGCCTTCAGGAATAAGATCATCTCGTCAGCAGAGAATGCGGTAAGCGTTGTGTGGGGCTCCACGATCCCGTATCCCGTATCGTTTGCCACCTGCGGGAATGCCATCCTCATGCCACAGTCAGGAATGTCCGCATTGAAATATCCCTTCGCGAACTGCAGGAGGATGATCTGGGGGTCATCGGCTGCGCTCTCACCGGATGATTTTGGTATCCATGTGGCCGTGACCGATGGAGCGAGGGACGGGGTGGTGCCGGCAGGTAACGGTCCGGTGGTTGTTGCAGGTACGGGTGTATCACCGGGAGATGCGACCGGCAGGGTGACCGTTGTCACTTCAGTCTGTGCCGGTGTCCGGGTTGCCGTGGCTGCACCGCCCGCAGAAGGTAACGATGTACATCCGGCACTGAGTACAAACCCGGTGACAAGGATTATGCAGAGAATAATACGGGGGCTCACGATCATGGATCAATGATACCGGCGGGAATATGTTAAACGTGATCGTTTGCAGGTCTGCGGGAGGAGGTACTCGTGAAAAGAAAATTCCTGTGGTGCTGCTGCTTTTTCGACTGCCTGAAAATATCAATCCTGCCGGATTTTTATAAGATCATGCCTCACCGGAAATACGCCGGACAATACGGTAACAGGTGAAACAAGATGGATTTTGGAAACATGATTGGCGACTCCTTTGGCTATACAAAGGATTCAGTAATAGGCAAATGGATGCAGTGGCTGTTGCTCATCATCGCAACCGTCCTCCTCGCCCTCCCGCTCCTCGGCTACTCGCTCAAGATGCTCCGCGGCGAGAAGCCTGCACCGGAAGTAAATGACTGGGGCACCCTCTTCATTGACGGTATCAAGTACCTTATCGTCACGCTCATCTGGTGTATCCCGGCGGTAATCGTCCTCCTTTTCACTATCGGTGCAGGAGCTGTTGCACTGGTCAGTGAACCTGGAGCAGCGATCGGCGCCATCGGCGGCATGCTCGTTGGATTCCTCATCTTTGCGATCGTTGCGATCATCACGGGGCTTCTCGGCACTATCGGCATCATCCGGTTCGCACGGACCGGCAGCATGGGAGAGGCATTCAACTTCAGCGCGATCCTCGAGACCATCGGCAAGATCGGCTGGGTCAGTTACATCATCGCCGTGATCGTCATAATGATCATCCAGGTCATTTTCTTCGTCATTATCGGGGTCCTGTCAGTGGTCCCCTACCTGGATGTCCTTGTAGAACTCATCTTCCTTGCTCCGCTGACCATCTTCGAGTCCCGGTACCTCTGCCTGGTCTACGATGCGGCTGGTACGGCATAATACCAAAACCCTATTCAGTTTTTTTTTAACACCGGCACGGGGGTCCTGAGGAAGTCCTCCTGCCTGTTTTATTTCATGGCCTTACAGCCCCGCTCTTATCCGGTCCTGAACAGGTACATGATCCCGAGATTTGCAATCCCAAGGCCGCAGATCAGGAAAAATTTGAGCCAGGTCCAGTCCTCAAAGAACGGAACCGTGAAGACAATAACCAGCAGGACCGCGAGGAGGAGGGTGAGACCTATCACGTACTCCCCGAACCGGGATGGTTTATTCTGCCGGGTTTTTGTCACACAGGACGGTTCTGTTCCGGAAGATAATGAGCATTTTGACAGGATCGCAGGATTTTCATGAAGGGGTTGCACGGCAGTCCCGCTTTCACGCCCCGCTTGCCTGTGGTTCATTCTCATGGACTGTCAACGGGGAGGCGGTGATGTGATGCGAAGAACGGAACTGGACCCGCTGATCTTACGGTGGAAGAAGACCCCCCGTGCGCTGAAACTTCATGAGCAACCGTACGGGAAGTACCTCACGGACATCCTTGAACGGCGGACCGACGCGGAACTGGCACGCTTCAGCGACCCGGTGGAAGCAGCGGCATTCTTCTGCCTGCTCGACCTCGTGAGGAGGAGCTGGCCCCCGGGAGAGTTTCCTCGTGGCCACCCGGCCGGCATACCGGGACAGTCCACACTCGAGCCTGGGTATCCCGTACCGTGACGGGAACGGAAGCGTCCTTAAAAAAAAGGTGCCGGGTTCAGTGCCCGGGCTTCTTGTACACTTTTTCCGGGTCAAAGACTTTTGTCCCGATCACGGCACCATCGAGCGTGCGGTAGAAGCAGGTCCGGTATCCCGTGTGGCAGGCAGCGCCGGTCTGCTCTACTTCGTAGACAAGGCAGTCCTCGTCGCAGTCGGCAAGGACCCTCACCACTTTCTGGAAGTGGCCGCTCTCCTCCCCCTTCTTCCAGAGTTTCTTCCTGCTCCGGCTGTAGTAGTGGGCAAACCCGGTCTCCTGCGTAAGGCGGACTGCCTCGTTGTTCGCATACTCCATCATCAGTACGTCCCGGCTTGTCGCGTCCTGCACGATAACCGGGATCAGCCCGTCGACAAATTTCAGGTTGAGCATATCAGTATCCTCCGGCAAGCAGTTTCATGACCGCGAACAGGAAATCCCCGAAGACAACGGCGGTGATGAACCCGGCCGTGATGGGGATGATGAACGGGACGGCATAGGATATCCAGACCGTGCCGGCTTTCTTATATATTGAGAGTTCATGCGTAAATTCTTCCGGGTGCTCCCGGAGGTCTTTGGTGTAGACCCGTCCCTCTGCCGCATACATCCGCCGGATCGAATCGAAGAACCCGATGAACCTGCGGCTGACGGTGCCGTCTTTCTCCTCGAAGTCCTCCATAACAAAACCCCATTCCTTTTGGATCTCGTCGCCTTTGACGGGGAACCCGAAGAAGAGGTACATGGGCGGGGCACGGTTGCCGCGGAGGATATTGATGAGGAAGATCCCCACGGGTGCAACAAGGTTGAGCAGGAGGGCGTTGATCAACACCGAGAAGGCAAGGAACCCGAGCGGGGAGACACCAAGGAGAGGGGTGAACGGGAAGGTGGGGATGCAGAACGCGATGAAGATGAGCGCCCATGCGTCCGCCCCCCCGAAGAGGTGCATCCTCCCGAAGGTGTAGAAGACTCCGCAGAAGACCGAGAGGAGCAGGACCACGAGTGCCGGTGTGCCCCACCCGCCGGCGCTCATGAGCATCATGGTTGCGGCGATCACAAAGATCAGGACGATGAGGACAAAATACCACCGGCCCAGCATGTCGCTGACGTTAGGTTCACGCGCAGCCTGCGCCTGTTTCCCCTTCTTCTTTTGTCCCGGTGCCGGCCAGCCCCGGTATTCCATCCACGTGATGTAGCCGAAGATCCCGGCGAACATCGCGTACCAGGGAACGATCTGGACGGAGACTGCCGGGGCAAGGACAAACCATGACAGTGCGGGCAGGACAAGGACGGGAATAAAATACCAGAAGATCCGCGACTCTGCGTAATACCCGGTGAGACCGGGCGAGTCCTTCCGACCCCGGTTGTCAAGGTAGTCTGCATACAGGAAGCTTGCGACAAGGGCGAGATAACCGGTGACAAGGCTTAAGTTTGCCGTCATCTGCCAGAGGAGCACGGACGTGCAGGTAACTCCCACGGCAAGCATGGGGAGCCAGTGGATGAACGGCACGCGACGGTCCCGCAAATCCAGGTATGACGTATAGATCAGGGTGACGAGGACCGCGACCGCCGAGATCACCATCGGGTAGAACAGTTCCATAATCCGGTATACCATCTTTTTCTTGGTGCACTTATGCATGACGATGAATATGGCGGCTCCTGGCAATCGCGTACCTATTTATTGCCCGATACCGCATATTCCCCTGAGAAGACCCGCGGTCTGTTTAATTCCCCGGACAGGCCCGGCCGAGGACCGTTCATGAAAATTCAGGAAATTATTGAGGCGATGCTCAGGGATGCCCGGGCGCTTGGGACGTTCACGCTCCCGGCCCTTTTGAGTACGGCCATGGAAGGTGGAAAGAGCGGCCTTGCCATTGTCCGGGAGCAGGACTCCCTCTCCTGCCTTGCCCTTGTGAAGGGTGAACCCGAAGGCGCGATCTTTTCTGATGAACACGGGGAACGGTTCGGGGACACTGCGGTCATGCTTATCGCGGGCAGGGAACAATTCGTGTTCTGGGAGGTACCGCAGGACATGGTCGAAGCGCTGGTGATGGGGTGCCGGATCTTCGAGAAGAACCGGTTGAAACAGGGCCTGGCACGGGACGTACCGGAGTTCGGCAGGAAGAGCGATGGCGTCGGCCACCTCACCGTCACCGTCATGCGGGGCCCGGCGCCGGAGAAAGGTATCCGCGTCTCCCTCCGGAAAGATGGCAAGATTGTTGGCAGCGATTTCACCGCGGGGGATGGCAGCGCCGGGTTCCGCATGATGCACGGGGATTATGACTGCCTCGTGCAGGACCGGAGCCAGCAGGTCAGGACATTTGCGGTGCACTTCACGGAACCCGACCAGAAGATCCTTCTCAAACTTTAATATTGTGTAAATTTTTTATTAAAATTGCGGCGAATCCGGGCTTTTTCCTCGTGCCAAAACGGCCGAAATCCTTTAATTGCATAGAAACAGTACTCTGCTCCATGAAGATTGGGCGTGAAGATTTCGAGGCGCTTATCAAGGGAGAAAAGACCATCGCCCCCTATATCGAGCTCGACTGCCTTGCCGGCTCGTACTCGGTTTTTGGAGTCAGGACCGCAGGAAACCCGAACTATCTCATACGGGCCATATACGAGATGTACGAGGCAAACCTCAACAGGAAACTTGCCGTAAAGGCAGTCCGCAAGCTCTTCCGTTCCGTGGGCCAGGGATCGGTGGGCCTGAATAATCTTTTGAAGAAACTCGGCATGGACTTATCGCCATCGGAGTTCCTGGTGCTCGTGTTCCGGCTCCAGCACCAGCAGGGATGGGGCGCCCCGTTCGAGCTTGTCGAGGCAGGGGAGAAGCGGATCGTGCTCCGCACAAAACATACCTTCGAGTCCGAGGTGCTCAAAGACTGGAACATGCCGGTCTGCGGTATCCACCAGGGATGGATTGAAGGCGTGCTCAAGGCGGTCACCGGCAAGACCTGGTTCTGCATTGAGAAGACCTGCCATGCAAAAGGCGATGAGTACTGCGAATTTGTCTGTGACCAGGTCGAACCGAGCTGGAAGTTCAAGGCGGAAGCCGTGGTGAAGGGAGAATCAGCCATAACCGAGTTCATCGAGCACAAGCCGCTCGAGGGCAAGATCCAGCTGATCGATGAGCCGGTGGTCATGATGCCCCGGTTCATCTTCACGTCCATGACCACGTCCCTGAAAAAGACGATGGGCGAGGCCCCGGCAAGCGGTGTCAACTACCGTGCCTACATGGACATGGGTAAGGAGAATGTGGAGCACTACAAGAAGATGGGGATCACGAACCCCAGGACCCTCTCCGACATGGCCTTTACCTTCTATTCCCAGATGGGGTGGTTCAATGTGATCAGGGAGGAGTGGGACGAGAAGACCAAGACCAAGACGATCACGCTCTCCCATACCGTGGAGTCGGAGTCGTTTGGCAGCACGGGAAAGAATGTCTGCTTCTGCACGGCCGGTCTCCTCGCGGGTATCATCGAGGGGGCCTTTGGGATCCGGGTGCAGGCAAAAGAGATCAAGTGCAAGTCAAAAGGCGACGAGCACTGCGTCTTCACGATCACCAACAAACCGTCGTCATAACGTATAAATCACCCAATTTGAATCAATTTTTATAAATAACATCTCGACTAAACTTGAATGAATTATATCTCGTGCTTTCTATGGCCGCATCACCACGCATCATGATCGTAGAGGATGATGAGATCATCTGCAACCTCATCACGACCCTGCTTGAACGGAAGGGGTACGTTATTGCCGGGCAGACCGGCTCCGGTGAGGAGGCCATCATGATGGCGGCGGATCTGGAACCCGATCTTGTCCTGATGGATATCGGCCTGTACGGGAAGATGGATGGTGTGGCGTCGGCCCGGTTCATCTTCCAGCTCTTCCACATCCCTATTGTCTTTTTAACCGCCCACTGCGACGACTCCCTGATCGAACGGGCAAAAACCGCCCAGCCCCTCGGGTATATCCTCAAGCCGTTCACGGATAAGGACCTCACCTCGAATGTCGAGCTTGCCATCTACAACCACGGCGTCCGGAAGAAATTCCTCGACATCTGCCCGATCGGCGAACCGAAGAAGATCCTGGCGCTCCGCGACCTTGTCATGGCACTTGACTTCGATGGCAACATTGTGTTTTTCAACCCGTATGCAACAAAGATGCTGGAACTCACCGAAGACGAGATCCTGATGCACCCCTGGCATGACGTGATGAAGCTCATCAACACCCAGACAAAGAGGGAGATCCCGGACCCGGTTCCGGAGATCATCCGGGACAAGCTGGTCATCAAGCATGAATTCAATACTTCCCTGATCACAACGTCCGGCGAGATCAAATCCGTGAGTGTCGCGGTGCGTCCCATCAAGGACGACAAGCTCGAACTGGTCGGTGTCTTCATGTTTATCCATGAAAACGCCCCCGGCCAGATCAAGATAACGCCCTTAAAGAAGTGAATGTACACGCGGTGAACGCAACAAGTGTTACCTGCACTAAACCTGTCCGGGCACAGGTTTGATCAGTTCCCGGTCTTCTTCTTAAACAGCACCCGTGAGAACCGGTCGATGAACCCTTCCCTGACTGCCTGTGCCTTCTCCTCGGTATAAGCAACGCCGGCCAGGTCGGACGCGATCCGTTTTATCGCCTTGGATGCCGGGGATGCCGGGAACTTGATCACGATCGGGGTCTTGGCGGATGATGCACGCCGGATATTCGCGTCTTCCGGGATGATGCCGATCACGGTAACCCCGAGGACCTTCTCCATCTTTTTGGTGATGACATCCGTCTTCTCCTGGTCGACACGGTTGATGATGCAGCCAAGGACATGCCCGCCAACAACTTCGGTGAGGATCTTGGTCTTGAGGGCATCGACAATGGAGGAGAGTTCCGGGTTGACCACGAGGATCACTTCGTCGGCAACGGCGAGGGGCACGACACCGTCCTTGCTGATACCGGCCGGGGCATCGATTAAGAGGAATTCGCAGTGCTTGACCAGCTCGCCCATGACATCCCGGATCTTATCCGGGTCTGCCTGCTGGAATCCCTGGAGGGAGATGCCGCTCGGGATCACCTTGAGGCCGCCCGGCCCGTTATAGATCGCGTCGTTGATCGTTGCGGTCCCTGCTAACACTTCATGCAGGGTGACCGGTACATCCTGCAGACCAAGGAGGAGGCCGACATTGGCCATGCCGATGTCAGCATCCATGAGATAGGTCTCTTTCCCGAGCTGGGCCAGCATCGTCCCCAGGTTGACGGAAACTGTTGTTTTTCCTGTACCGCCTTTACCGGAAGCGATTGTATAAACCTTGACCATAAGGGGACCTGTTGTCGGGAGTATTGGCGGTAACCGGCGTTACGGGTTACCGGAGCCTTCGTATATTCGTGTTATATCCACCAGTTTAAAATCTCTTGGGTGTCCTGCTCGATCATACGGCGGACGTCAGCGGGTATCCGGAGGTTGGTCCGGATGATCCCGATGAGGTCCGATCCCTTATGGGTGAACCCGAACAGGGTGACCCCGGGGATAATTGCATCAGGGTCGGCTCCGTATTGTCCTCCAAAATGTGCTGCATCCTCCTGTGCGGATTTCCCTCCGCTCGATGCAAAGACAAGCCCGTCGGATGTGGCGATCGTGAACTGGTCGAGCGAGTACTTGTCCACGAGTGCCCGGAGGCTTCCGGAGATGTCCGTCATCCCCTCGACAACACCGGTGGTCTTCGTCCGGGGAAATTCGCCTGGTTTCCGGGCCGGATGGGGTATGGCCTTTTTGAGAACCGGGGAGACGGGTTTTGCATCCGGCTGGTAGGCGAGGTGCTGCGGGTATGATGACGGACTCTTTTCAGTAACCGGGCGGGTCTTCGTCCGCCGGGTCCGGGTAAGGTAGAATGCCGCGGCGGTTGCAACCGCGAGTGCCACAACAACTCCGATAACCAGAAGGGGGTCGGGGGCAGGAACTATATCGGGAATAATCGGTCCTCTCCTTTTATGGATACTCAGCGTTCCATGAGGTGCTCAAGGTTGAGCTGTTTTACCAGGGTCTTGCAATCGCTGCGGATACGGGCTGTCACGTGATCAAGGTCCATGGTGTCCAGTGCATCGAGGTCGCTCTCGATCGTCTCCTCTCCGGTGACTGGTGGCGGCTCCGCCACTACGCGGGGAGCGGCTGGCGACGTGAGTGCCTTGTGCCGGATCGCGGGAACCGGCGACACAGCCGTTATCACCGGGCGTTTTGGGGCCGGACTGGCCGGTGCAACAGGGGAAGCAGCCGGGTGTGCCACCGGGGCTTTTTCTCCTTTCACGATCCTGCATGCGGGATTGAACTCAAGGGAGAGCTTGACCTGGGTCTCGTCCAGTGTGGAGAGGATGACATCGAAAGGCTCTCCTTCGGATTTCTTCATCTCATTCCAGCCGGCATCCCCGGGTTCTCCCCGGAACTTGGCGAGGATGCATGCCCCCTCCCGGAAGACAAATGTTCCCGTTGCAGGCCCGGCAAAGATACTGCAGGTACCGGTAAACCGTGTCTGTTCGAGTTCAGAAAGGACACCTCCGATAGTCGCCTTTTTTCGGATTTCCCGGAATGTGCCCCGCGGGAGCTGCATGATGAGTAGTGTTACGATATCCTGCTATTTAGTTTCTTTTTGTTCCACTCACCGACGATGGGAAAGAACAACCGGCCAGGTATCCGGCGCGTTCCGGTTATGATTTCCGAAAACCGCGTGCAGAATGCCCTCTGGACCGGAACTGGTGCAGGTTTACGCGTATTTTACCGCCCCCGCCACGCTATTTGGCGAAATTCAAAGACCAATCTTTTAATAGGAAAAAAGCAAGAAAGATCCATTTATATTCAGGTGCAGGTATGCTGAAGCCATTGCTGGAAGAATTTCTCAAGGTGGAAGGAGTATCAGCTGCGGTGGTCGTGGGACGGGATGGATTTGTCATCGAGAGTGCGGTCTCGGGAAAAGTGGATATCGAGGCCCTTGGGGCCATGGCTTCAACCGGCCTCGGTACTTCCGAAGCAATGGGCTCTACCCTCGGTAAAGGAGAACTCTCCCAGATGCTCGTGGAGCTGGAGAAAGGCCCGATCTTACTCTCCCCGCTATCCGCTGACGAACTGATTGCGATTGTCGCAGACACCACCGCAAACGTCGGAAGGATCCGGTATGAACTGAAGAAGAATAAAGAGCGGATCGTTGCTGCACTCTGATCACCTTCACCATTTTATGAAATTTCCCAAAGGAACCAATGGAGGCACCATTTCCAACCCCCAGGACGAGGGTGTTGCCCGGGAACTGATGTCCTTTGTCGGTGCAATCGAGATCGAGACCGGTTCCGGGCATGGGTTTATGCTGGCCGATCGGGGAACGCTGATCGCGGCCTATTTCCGCTCGGAGCAGGGGGAGTTCAAGGCACATGAGGCCCTCTCGCAGATGACGGCTGACACGGAAGGGAATGATGAGCAGTGCTTCAGCCTGCGGATCTATACTCCTGCAGAATTTTCCCAGGCGGTCCGGATCTCGGAGGCGGAACACCTGCTCCTTGCCGGGGAGGGACCGGCTCCGGAGCCGGGTGAGGATGAACCGGGTATATCCGGATCAGCACCCTCCGGAACACCGGAAGAAACCGGCCCTGTACCTCTTGCGTCCCCGCGGCTGCTTGATGAAGCCCGTCTCCGGAAGATCATGAACCAGCCCGGCGTGATTGCCGTGTCTGCCTTCTTCGAAGGATTCCCGGTCCAGTCCCTTGGGGACGAGGATTTCGAGCACGTGGCCGCATCAGCAGAGGATTTCATGCGGGCCGGAACAAAGATTGCCCGGGAGATGAAGATCGGGGACCTTGACCAGATGATCCTTGAGACGGCAGAGAACAAGTTCATCATCGCACCCTGTGGCGATCTCTATCTCTGCATATTTACCACGGCAGAAGCCCAGCTCGGTCTTATCCGGGTGGTACTCAGGAGCATCCAGAAAGAGATCAACGGTTAGCGGAGGAGATATGATTCACTCACTTGACAGGACCGGTTGCGTGTGGCGGACGGGTGACCCGGATATCTGCAGGCTTTCCTGTCAAGAGAGTACATATACTCAGAGGCAGAGTATTTTTTATCCGGCCGGAACAGTAAAAACCAGCGTGCCTGCAGGGCGCTCTGTACTTCAATGGGGAGAGATCCAGAATGGGTAACGAAGAGGAAGATTCGTTTGACGATGTGAATTCGCTCACGGAGATGATCGGGGGGAAGAAAAAAACAGTCCCCTCAAATGGCCAGAAAAACAGTCCGGGTTCACCGGCAGCTCCTGTGCTTCCGGAACAGCCGGCCAAATCCCCTTCCGGTGGAGGGGATTTCTCCCAGCTCATGAAAAAACTGGGCATGGCAAAACGCAAGGATGCCGCATCTGCATCAGCCCCGGACTCTCCCACAACTCCCCCCGCACCAGCTGATCCAGTACCTGCGCCCAGACATGCGCCGGAACCTGAGCCTGCCAGCTCCGCGATCTCGAGTCTCGATGACCTGCTTGAGGATGAATCCCCGGAGCCTGTTACTCCCCCTGCTGAGGAAGAACCCAGGCCCGCCATCGAGATTATTGAAGAAGACACACGGCCATCCATCAGGAAAGGATTGCCGGCAAAAAAGGCCAAGATCCTCCCTGAACAAAAATCTCCCGCTGCACCGGGGACGGACGAGGATGAGAAGATCATCACTGTCGACCAGATCTCCGACATATCCGGCCTGATCCTCCCCAAGGGGGCAACATTCCAGGTTGACGAAATCAACCTGCACGGCCGTGTCAATGCATTCGAAGGCACGGGTATCGGTACCCTCCCTGATGAGTTTGCCGAGATCTGGAAGAAGGAATTCTCAAAAGCCGGCTTCAAGGACCTCGACCTCGGTGATGCAGTAATCGCGGAGAAGGAAAAAGCCCTGCCTGCTGCAAAAAAATTCAGCATCTCCGGCCTGTTTGCGGCGATCCGCACCGAAGAAGAGGAGTACGATGCAAAGAAACACGGGCCGCTTGTCGACCTTTCTTTCAGCCCGAAGTCGGGAGTCGAAGAGATGGAGATGTACCCGGTCAACGAACCGTATGCCTACATACGGATCATCTACGACCACTCCACTCACGAATACACCTACCAGGTGCTTGAACCGGTACTCACGGAACCGGAAAAGGACCTCTTAAAAGAGCTCAAGGAGCGCCTGTTCGACACACTCGATATCAATACAAAAGATCTCTCCCGTGACGAGGCACGGCTTAAACTCCGGGCTGCCACAAACGATATCATGCAGGATTTCGGTATCCGGCTCAGCCCGTCCGTGAAAGAGAAGATCCACTATAACATGCACAAGGATTTCCTTGGCGACGGCCTGATCGATCCCATCATGCACGACAAGTATATCGAGGATATCTCGTGCGATGGTGTCCATACCCCGATCTTTGCGTTCCACTCCAGTTACGAATCGATGAAGACCTCTCTCGCGTACCATAAGGCGGAGGATCTCGACTCGTTTGTCACCAAGCTCGCCCAGCGGGCGGGGAAGTACATCTCGATCGCGGAACCCATCCTCGATGCGTCCATGCAGGACGGCTCACGTATCCAGATGACGCTCGGGACAGAAGTCACGGCGCACGGCTCCACGTTCACCATCCGTAAGTTCAAGGACGAGCCGATCACGCCCACGGATCTGATCGAGTGGCATACGTTTGCCCCGCTCTCGATCGCCTATATCTGGCTTGCCGTGGAGAACGGCAAGTCCGCGATCTTTGCCGGGGGGACTGCATCCGGTAAGACCACGGCGCTGAACGCCATCTCGCTCTTTATCCCGCCGATGGCAAAGATCGTCTCCCTTGAAGATACCCGTGAAGTTAAACTCCCCCACCCGAACTGGATCCCGAGTGTCACCCGCGACTCATTCGATACCTCCGGGAGGGGAGAGATCAACATGTACGAACTCCTGCGGGCTGCGATGCGTCAGCGTCCCGAATACATCATCGTTGGTGAGGTCCGTGGCAAGGAATGCCAGACCCTCTTCCAGGCGATGAGCACGGGCCACGTCACATATTCGACAACACACGCCGATTCGGTGGCGAGTGTCGTGCACCGTATCGAGAACCCTCCCATGGATGTGCCCCGGAACATGCTCTCGGCACTGGATTTTATCTGTATCCAGGTGCAGGCACGGGTCGGGGGCAAGCGTATCCGGCGTAACAAGCAGATCGTTGAGATCCTGGATATTGACCCGAGGACGAACGAACTGATCACGAACGAGGTGTTCAAGTGGCGGTCGGCAACGGATGAGCATTCCTACTCCGGCAAGTCCTATGTCCTCGAAGAGATCATGGAGGCCAAGGGCTGGAACGAGAACCGGATGCGGGAGGAGCTGAAACGCCGGCAGGAAGTGCTCGAGTGGATGCGCATCAAGAAGATCCGCCACTACAAGGATGTGGCCAAGATCCTGATCTCCTATCACCGCGACCCCGAGGCGGTCATCGAGCGGGTGAGGAAGGACCTCTATGAATAGTTTCGAGCGGTTCAGCTTCAACCTTCTCGGCAACAGGATGAAAGGAAAACGGGACGAGTATGCCCAGCTCAGGAACGACCTGATATCGGCCCGGTTCAAGACCCCCTTTGAAGTGTACCTCTCGACCGCGTTTGTCAGCTCCATCCTCGTCGGGTTCGGGATGGCTGCGGTGATCGGTTTCATCACCTGGGTCCTGAAACTTCCGACCCTGATCCAGTACAAAGGAGCGGTCCCCGGGTTCCTTGTGGCCCTGTCTGCCCACAGCCTCGTGATCGGAACGGTCGTCATTACGATCTTCTCCCTGCTGGTGTTTGGCGGCCTGACGTATGTGGCGTTCCTCGTATACCCGAGCATCGAGGCCAGAAACCGGTGCCGCAACATCGATGCCAGCCTGCCGTATGCAATTAACTATGTCACCTCGATGTCCACGGCCGGTATCACGCCGGCGGAGGTATTCCGCCTCCTGGGAGACAGCCCGATTTATGGTGAGAGTTCCGTGGAAGCCCGGTATATTGCACGGGAGATCGATATTTTCGGGAGAGACCTCATCGATGCCCTGAGGCTCGTCTCCTCAAGTACCCCGAGCAAACGGATGAAGGAGTTCCTGCAGGGCGCAATGGCGAGCATCTCGAGCGGCGGTAACCTGACCGAGTATTTCCGCACCAAGGCCGACCAGTACGCACTTGAGAACCGGCAGACGCAGAAACAGTTCCTTGAGATGCTTGCGCTGATCTCCGAGTCCTATGTCACCGCCATGGTTGCCGGGACACTCTTCCTGATCATCCTGCAGTCCATTATGTCAGTGCTATCAGGAGATAACAAACCGATGTTCCTCTATGCGATTGTGTACATTATGATACCTCTTGGGAGCATTGCGTTCGTGGTCATGATCAGCACCATGACGCCGGAGTCCTGATCATGGGCCTGAACGATATTCTCAAAAAAGTGTCGGGGAAAGGTCCAGGGTCTTCCGGCCAGGGCATATCCGCCCAACCTAGTAATGCCGATCTTGATGCCGTAGAAGTGAATGAGCTGAACGAGATCACGGTAAAACTCGATCACGAACGGCAGAGCCGGGAAGGAATGGGGAAATTCTTAAAACATCCCGTCCAGGTCCTCACGGAGCGGCCCGAGAACATTCTCATTGTCTGTATCCCGCTGGCGCTCCTGTTCTTTTTCGGGGGTTTCATCTTCATGGTCCAGAGCTATGGCATGAATGTCATCTTCACCTCAACGTCGGTTGATGACTTCCTGGTCTTCGCAGTCCTGATTGCCATCGTCCCGGTTGCACTTCTCGACCTTAAGGAGCAGATGCGGGTCACGAACCTGGAAAATGCCCTGCCCAACTTCTTCCGCGACCTCGCCGGCATGAACGATTCCGGTATGACCCTCCCCACCGCCATCCACCTGGTCGCAGCCGCGGAATACGGTACGCTCACACCGCACATCCGGAAGCTGGACAACGAAATGTCATGGGGGGCCGGGTTTGTCGAGGCGCTCTTCCGGTTCGGGAAAGGGCTTGGCACCACGCTTGCTGACCGGAGTGTTGACCTGATCGCAAAGGCGAGCAAGGCCGGCGGGGATGTCAGCGAAGTGCTGCGGGCAGCAGCAAAGGATACATTCGAGGTCGTGAACCTCCAGCAGGAACGGGCCAACAATATGCTGATCTACGTGATCATCGTGCTCGTCGCATTCGCGGTCTTCCTCTTTGTCATCGCCATCCTCGTCTCATCGTTCCTGACCACGATGGCCACTGCCGGTGCGACCGCAACCGCTTCCGGTGCAAAGGGCTTTGGAGGAGTGATTGATATCTTCATCTACAAACGGTTGTTCTCCCATGCAGCAATGCTTCAGGGTTTCTTCTCCGGTCTTGTCGCCGGCCAGATGGGTGAAGGGCGGTTTGTCGCAGGCCTGAAATATTCAGCGCTCATGCTCCTCATTGCGTGGATCACGTTCAGGTTTTTCATCTGAAACCCTTTTTTGCATCCGCTCTGAAATCCAATACCCGTACAACAATACGCGTAAAACAACGGATCCGTTGTTAAAAAAAAGAACAATCAGGAAATGTTTTCCAGATTGTATCCCTTGAGTGTCAGGAGTTCCTTGACCCTGTCACGGTGATTTCCCTGCAGTTCAATGGAATTTCCTTTTACGGTTCCACCGCAGGCAAGCTTGCTTTTCATGAATTTTGAAAGATCTTCAAGATCGATATCAGTCGGATCAAGTCCCTCGATAACGGTCACTTCTTTCCCGTACCGGCGTTTGTTCACTTTGACATTGATCCTCTGCTGTTCCTTTGCTACCTCCTCACAAATACAAAGTTCCTTAGGTAGTCCACACGTCGGGCAAATCCCACCAATCATTAC
>Ga0153915_10000126_pt1 | contig 67262 bp, 58 predicted proteins | sample Opewatmetagenome_2_FD_107003 | JGI IMG/M metagenome (GOLD analysis project Ga0153915, IMG submission 107003) | Freshwater wetland microbial communities from Ohio, USA - Open water 3 Core 3 Depth 3 metaG | ecosystem: Environmental > Aquatic > Freshwater > Wetlands | place: USA: Ohio, Lake Erie...
AGTATCTGGCTAAAACAAGTGAGGTAATGATTTATCTTTCTATGACAAAAACGATGTTAAAACGGTGTGAATCAATATTTTAAATTTTTAAACACCCTCTAAGAGGGTGTCTACAAAATGAAAGTTCATCGATTTTGTGGAGTATCTTGACTGCTTTTCAATTTAATTTATCAGGGCTCATACGAGAAGATGTCGCCCAAAAACGTTTGAAGTCGAAAATCGGCTCAAAAGAACGCAAATGACAGAACATTACTTTGTAGCCCCGGAGATTCGTAGATTTTTTAAAAAAACGCCTCTTTCAAGGCTTCCGCCGCTTGAGGAGGCAGGGCGACTTACATCTCTTCTCGCGTTATCCAATAGCTTGCCTTGCCCACAGAAGGGCCGGGATCGCGGCAAGTGGTGCGTTCAAAACTGTCCAATTCACCATTAAGGACTCGCTGAGCAAATTTTTTAACAGCTTCCCTTGTTAATCCCATTTGATCGGTGCTTACAATGCGGTTGTCCCGAGAAATGCTAAAACAAGTAGAAAATCCTTCCTCGCAATTTTCTTGCACTTGTATAAAATGAGCGTTAGCCGTTTGTTGCAGAATAAAAATCCCCCCATTAATTCGCGCTAGATTTTCTCCTCTATCAATCAGTTGATCCAAGGCTTCCTTCTTTTCCATAAAAACATTAATAGCCTCGCCATAGGTAAGATAGGGAGAAATCTGGGTCATAATCACCTTCTTTGATTAATTTCGAAAAATGAACCCAAATTTTTACAGCAAATACGAACAAATTGTCAAAAAACAGTTTAAAAAACTGGAACCTTAACAAACTTTTTCAAGTTCTTTCTCGTAACGCTCTCAAAATTAATCCGTATCGCTTTTCATGAGTTCGAGACTTTGGAAGTAACGCATCGTGTCGCGGAGGCGGGCGGCATCCTCGAAACGCAATTCTCTGGCAGCACGCTCCATCTCGATCTTGCATTCACGGATTTTTTGTTCAAGATCGGCAATATCGGCATAAGCTGGCGGTGCGTTTTTTTTCTCCGGTTGAGGAGGTTCTTTGGGAATGCCGAAAGATTCTTCCAAGGATTGGATCTGCTCTCGTTTGATCGAACGAGGAATGATGGAATGGCGCTGATTATATTCTTGCTGGACTCTGCGGCGTTCGGCGGTAATATTCATTGCATTGCGGATAGCCGTTGTCTCCCTATCGGCATACAGAATTACACGGCCTTTTACGTTGCGGGCAGCGCGTCCGCATGTTTGGACAAGGGCTGTCTCTGAACGCAAAAAGCCTTCCTTGTCGGCATCCAGGATAACAACAAGAGACACTTCGGGAATATCCAGACCTTCGCGAAGAAGATTGATTCCGACAAGAACATCGAACTCGCCCAAACGGAGCGACTTAATGATTTGAATGCGCTCAAGGGTGTCGATATCGGAATGAAGATATTTTGCCTTTACGCCGATCTCATTTAAATATTTCGAAAGATCTTCGGCGAGTTTTTTTGTCAAAGTCGTCACAAGGATACGACCTTTGGCTTCCGTTTCCGAACGAATCTCTTCCAGACAATCATCGACTTGGCCTGTGGCAGGACGCAAAAAGATCTCAGGATCCAGAAGGCCCGTCGGACGGATGATTTGCTGCACAACATCGCCCTGAGCCTCTTGGATCTCCCAAGAACTGGGAGTCGCCGAAACGTAAATGACTTGAGGAAACCGAGCGTAAGCTTCTTCGAACTTAAGAGGACGGTTGTCAAACGCAGATGGCAGCCGAAATCCAAAATCAATTAACGATTCCTTGCGGGCATGATCCCCATTGTACATTGCATGCATCTGTGGCAACGTCTGATGCGATTCATCGATAAAAAACAGAAAATCTTCGGGGAAATAATCGATCAGACACGGAGGCGGCTGCCCCGGCAGCCGTTTGCTGAAATGCCTCGAATAGTTTTCGATTCCCTTGCAAAACCCAATCTCGCGGATCATTTCAAGATCATAATTCGTCCGTTCACGGATGCGCTGGGCTTCAATGAGACGGTTTTGCAATTCAAATGCATGAATGCGTTCGGATAGTTCTTGACGGATGGTTTCAATAGCCTGCCATCGAACGCTTTCAGGAGTTACATAGTGCGAACCGGGAAAAATAGTAACTTTATCCAATCGGCGTCGGACCTTGCCAGTCAACGGATCGATTTCACTGATCCTTTCGATATCATCGCCAAAAAATTCAATGCGATAGGCTAAGTCATCTTCGTAAGCAGGAACGATTTCCAGAACATCGCCGCGTGCGCGGAAAGTCGCGCGAGCTAGCTCCATATCGCTGCGGTTGTAATGCAGCTCGACTAGATGGAGAAGGACGTCATCGCGCCGCACCTGCTGGTTAACGGACAGATTGAGCAGCATCTGGCTGTAATATTCCGGCGTGCCGAGGCCATAAATACACGAAATGGATGCGACGATGATCACATCAGATCGCTCAATCAGCGATCGAGTAGCGCTGAGTCGCATCTTTTCAATGCGGTCGTTGATCGCCAGATCTTTTTCAATATAGGTATCAGTGCGGGCAATATAAGCTTCCGGCTGATAAAAATCATAATAAGAAACAAAATATTCAACGGCATTATTGGGAAAGAAATTTTTAAATTCTTGATAGAGCTGGGCGGCTAGTGTTTTATTATGCGCCAAGATCAACGCGGGCTTTTGCACCTGCTGGATAACATTGGCCATGGTAAATGTCTTACCAGAGCCGGTGATCCCTAAAAGAACCTGCGATTTTTTGTTCGCACGTATGCCCGCCGAAAGCCTCGCTATCGCTTCGGGCTGATCTCCGCACGGCTGAAAGGAGGAGTGAAGCTCGAACAATTTAAACTCTTGCCTGCATTTTTTGTTCATTGCGGATCTCGGCGCTCAGCCGTCCAAGCTGATAACCTCCAAAATCGACAAATTTAAAAAACCGCTCGAATTGCGGGTACGCCTTGCAAACTTGGCGAGCCATCTCTTGTGCAATCTGACGATAGGTCGAATGACCTTGCGGCATGGATCTGAGTTCGCAGATCCATTGCAATGAACGCAAATTGACCGTGAAATACCAATGTACATTGTAGGCGATCGGGACGACATACTGAGCTTCTTCGGGCAACTCGTTTGCGATCGAATCATACGCCGCTTTCGCCCAATCCATCGCATTGATATATTCAGCCTCCATTGGAGTTCCTTTGATCTCAGGCGGCAGATAATGGCCATAGTTGCAAGTAAGCATTTGCCTCTCTTGCGTCAGAATCCGGTGGCGCTGTAAATCGCGATAGACGCCGAAATCGGCAACGATTTCAAACGTAAAGACTGCATGCTCCAAAGCGCGGGGGGATTTATGGCGTCGGTTTTGACGAGAAGCGCATGCAGCATCAAAAAGATTTCTGATTTCTTCGGGACTCAACGTTGAACAATATTTTTGCAATTCGTGCAAGCCCGCATGGCCATAAGAAAATAAAAGAGCCCCAGCTACTTTGGCCACTGCCTCGGGATCGGAAGAGATGAGTCTGACACCGGCCGAAAGAGGTTTGTCGATTTTGGGTAAATGTTTTTCTGCAGCCTTTTGAAGTTCGCTGTGCATCGTTTGGTAATATTCAGACAGGAGCAAATAATGTTTATGGCTCGGATCGGCACGCCGAATAAATGAAGGAACGACTTTGGCCAGCTCGTTGTAGGCTTTTTTACCAATATCTTGCATCTCGGCGAGATTGTGCGAATGCATTTTCTGCAGCAAAGATTCGTAAAATCGGCCATTACCGAAAACACCCATATTCGTCATTGCACTGGCCGGAAGAAGACCTCGCAAGCAATCGAGTACCTTCGCACGCAAAGCAGCCGTATAGGCTCCCTTGGAAATCGTCGGATCTTTTGGAAATCCCTGCTCAATATGCGCCGTCAGAGGAGGAATCAATCGACTGTAAGTATCGAAAAGATGGTTGCAAGTATTCAAATAGAGATCCCGAAACGCGGATGTCATCAACACCGGTTCATGATAAAATAAGTATTGGCCATTGATTTTCTGATCGAAGTAGATATAGCGCGTCGACTTTTCCAATGGAGAGCCACCGAGACGGCTGTCTTCAATCATTTTCGTTGCCAGCAGGGATATCCCCTCCAGGGCGAGATGCGCGCCTCCAAGTTCTCCAATCGAATCATCGCCAAAACCGTCCAAAATTCGATCGTAGAAATTTTGCGCTTTTTGAATAGCGGTAATTTGATCTTGAGCCGAGTCTTCCGTATATTTGCCGGCGATGCTAGAAAAAGAAGTGTCCTCGTTCAATATAAACTCTTTTAAAAGAAGGGATCGCAAACCCAGCATCGAACGGGAATAGCGCGAAAAGAGAGACCCTTTGATAACCTCGGGAAGATTGCGCAATACAAAAATGTTCGATGTCGTGCTAGTCACGAAATGATCGAGAATTTTGATTTGGTCGTCTGTGAATTCTTCATGATCGTGCACCATCGCCCACCCCGCAATGTTAAGATTGAACGGCTCGCTCGAGCCCCCCTCCTTTCAGGAGGATAGCCGAGTTATCTATCTATTTCCTCGGGGCCCGAAGAGGACCCGTCTTTGGCCGAGAAAGAATTCCTTCTCCAAGAGAGGTTCTTCAAATACGGCTTTTTCATCGAGGGTGCCATAAAAAAAATGCCTCTTCAAGAAAATTCAGATTCAAGCACTGATGGAAATGTTTTTTACTACCGAATACACCAAGCTCGCGAGCAGAGATTTTTCGTTTATGCTCAATGACTCAATGTAAAACCGCTTTACAATCTAATAAAGGGCGGGACGGGGATTAAACCTCTCATAATAAATGGTATGGTACAGATCTTTTCCTGTACATGCCTTTGCGCCGCAATCACGCAGCCACGCAGCCATCGCATACCCAACACGAGTGCGGCTGCTTTTGTTCATAAAAAAATCGAGAGGCATTGTAATTGAAAAACCTTTGTCATAATACCGATGGCGGTTCACAACATCATTCGCATTGGTCATTGTGTACCAAAGCCCTACGCGCAGCCCGCTGGGAAATGTGCGGCCAATATCAAAACGCGCTCCTTTATCTCGAGCAAGAAATTGGCCTGCGCTGATCTTGAAATCAAGGTTGAGCGGTTTATAGTCATAATAAAAATCGACAAAATATTGAAATCCAGTAAAAGGAACCCAAACGACGCCTTCCGGAGTCAGTTTGCGAATTTTGTTATAAAACCCTAAGCCATAATAATGTCTTTTCCAGACTACCGCCGCTTCCAAGCCAAAAGCCCAGTTGAAATTGACAGGATAATAGAGAGCTTCCCATGCAACGCCGCCGTATGCTGTTTCAAAATAACCCGTCCCAAGCCGAGTAAACCAGCCATGTGTAAGATTCCAGCTTTTTTGCAGATACGCCGTATCAATGTGGAATGAATGTGCCTGATGATATAAGAGATTATCGGTCCGCACGTTAATAATCCTCGATGGATTTAAAATGTCCCAGCTGTTGATATTCTGCATCATGGACAAAATGGTTATGCTTCCCTGCAGACAATAATAGAACTTATCGAACAAATAGCCTTCGGGGCCGAAAGAAAATCCAACCTGCCCTTTGAACTTTCCCTTGCTAGATCCAAAAAATGTCAGCGCTCTCGGGCGCAGCGTGAAGATCCAAAGAGGTTTTCGGCGCTGATAGAGAAGGGCGCTATCATAACAAGAAGGAGTTGACGTTGCCTCTTTCAATGGGGCTATGGTCTGGAATTCATATTCTCCGAGGCAACTATTTCGGTAACGAGCTAAGTCCGCCAAGCGAAATCGGTATTCGTGCAAATCCACGCCATCTGCCTCAACCACAACAGTCGTATGCGAAATATTAGACGGGGATAAATTGGCAAGGATGTGCTCGATCCGCTCGCGGACTTGCCCCTCTTCGCGATAGCGGACATTCACAACCTTGAGATATAAGGCATCAACACCTAACGAGCAAGGTGTAAGAAACACTTGATTCAGGTCGAAACCTTGATCCTTAAACGCATATGCAAGGTCACGGGCCATCTCGTTGCCGGAACGCAACCGGCCGACGGGTTCAGTGTCAACGGGCGCAGTATAATTTGGGACGTCATAGGTTTTAGGAAAGAGCCCCTTTGTTTCTCCCAAGTTATAGTGAAGTGAAAGGCCCGCAGCCCAATCACAGCCGCGGATCGTGCTCACCGAAGCCTGAAAATATTCCCCCAGCTGATATTTAACGCCAGCATTGATTCGCGAATCGACTTTACGACCCAAAAAATGCTCGCTTTTATGATGTTTATAGTCATTTGCATCGTATTCAGCGGCAAACGTCAGCCCCTTCAGAAGATGTTTCGCGCATCGCCAAGGAGTCCATGCGACTCCTCCATAAAACCCATTGATGCGGCCGTTGCCGTATCCAAACGTCGCCTCCAGGTTGTAGTGTAATAACTCTTCTGTGGCCACAGCATAAAAAGAATAAAAACGGCATGACCCAAAAAAATCATTCCAACCAACGGCAAAATCAGGAAGAAATGAAAATCCATCCTCGGGCCGTAGCAGGCATATTTTAATATTCGCAGACCGTTCTGCGTCATCGCCGAAGCCCATGTGTCCAAAATTGCTCTCGAGAATTCCGCGGTACACCCAATACGTTCCAACAGCCTCGATGTGATCGAAAAATTGAAATGAGAGATTCCAAACATTGTAAGGAGGAAGATAGGAATAACCAGCACCGACCACTCCCGCTTTCGCCATCCTTGCGGATGGCATAGTAAAATACCCACTAAGCCCTTGATAATTAAATAATACAGGAAGCTTATCATGAATTTGCCGATCGATTTCCTGAACGGTCTCCAGATCGCGAAAAAGCCGCTCGACGGGATCCGGCTCGTAAAAAGTTTGGGCAAAATGAGACGATCTGCCGCTCTCAGTCACAAATTGCGGATTTTGACTTGCTGCAATTTCGCCAAATCGATCTTCGCCGACGCCCCTCTCTGTTCGGGAAGGGTGCGTCTCTATCAAATACGGAATGTCGCTCTGTTCGATTGAGCCTTGTCTCGCCGTGTCTAAATCTGCAATTAGTAACTGCGGGTCATATAGTAAGATCACCCCGAGAGCAGATACGACATACCCAAAGAACTTGAAAAATCGATTTTTCGGCTTAGCCAAAACCTCTATAATCGACGATCGCAAATTGACCCGTATTGCCTTAATAACAACCAACTTACGAAATATGCGGCCATCGATTCTAGAGGGCTTGCGCTCAAGCCCAAGAGCCGATTTTTCAGGTCCTTTGTGTATAGTTTGTCGCATAAAAAATTGATTAAAGAAGAACTTATGCTACAGCAGAAAGAAGCTGGCCAGAAAAATCTTTTGTCTTTGAGGGAGAGCTTTATAGATTCTTTGAACATTATTTGGACAGACTCTATACTTATGGTCACAAAACAATTCTAAAATTTAAATCTTGATAGGGTGCTATGTCTAACGATCGGGAAGCCGCGATGAGCTATTTAAAAGACTTTCGAGAAAGAATCGTAAATAACGATTACACCAGCGTTTTAAAACTCTGGGAAGAATATTGCTACGGCGATCAACCCGATGGGGAAGAGTTGATTTTGATTTTGCAAGAAATAAAAAACTCCGAGATGGCCAAACCATTCGGCTTGCAAGTCGAAAGAGTATTATCGCTCTGGCGAGAGGTCAAAGATCCCAAACTATCCCAAGACGCGCTCCGGCTGGTTTTTGATCTAGAAACAACTAACAGCGAAGAGCTGGCCGATCTCGCAACCCAGTATTTGAAGGATCATTTTCCTGAGGATCCGTTATTTATCGAAAAAATCAGACTCATTGGCTTGCGCAACCGCGAACATTTCCAAGGCTGCATTCGCAACTTCGAACTTCTCTCTCACATGAAAAAAGGCAATTTTGTATTCCACACAGCTGGGTGGGGAACGGGAGAAATCATTGATGTTTCGATGATCCGGGAAGAGTTGATGCTTGAATTTGAATACGTGATTGGCCCTCAGCATTTCACTTTCGAAAAAGCTTTCAAGACGTTATTGCCCCTCTCAGACGACCACTTCTATGCGCGTCGCTTCGGCAATCCCGATCTTCTGGAAAAAGAAGCTCGCGAAAATCCCACCGAAGTCCTCCGGATGTTGCTTCGCGATCTCGGACCTAAAACCGCATCTGAGATCAAAGAAGAGCTGAGCGACCTAGTTATTCCTGCAGCCGATTGGAATCGATGGTGGCAGAATGCCCGAGCAAAAGCCAAAAAAGATACGAAAATCGAATCTCCCAAGGATCTCAAAGACCCCTTCCGACTGCGGGAAGAAGAGCTTCCCCATGAAGTTGCTTTGCATAAAGCGCTCGAAAGCAAGCCCGGAATCAACGCAACCATTCAGATGGTCTATACGTTCTTACGAGATTTTCCCGAAACGTTGAAAAATCCCGAATTCAAGGCATCGTTAGACGCAAAACTCAAAGACGTCTTGGCAACAGAAACATTGAACGATGCACAGCGTCTGCAAATTCTCTTTTTTCAAGAAGACATGGATTTGCCTCATGCTCAAAAAGAAATGATCGGCTTGATTGAAAAAACACCAAATATCAGCGAGATCATTCGTGATATTGAAGTCTTGGCTTTCCAAAAAAGAATGATGCAGCTCGTCCGAAAAAACCGTAAGGATTGGAAAGAAATTTTCCTCGACCTGCTTTTTGCAGTCGACTCCAATTTGTTACGCGATTATTTACTCCACGAACTCGATACGCCGCAAAATCGAACGGATCTGAGCGCCAAACTCAACAACCTTCTAATTCATCCCATTTCTTATCCCGATATTTTCATTTGGTATTTTCAAAAGGCGATCGAACCGAAAGCAACAGTGCCGTTTTCTGACGCCCAAGGGCAAAATCGCTTTTTCGAAGGCTTGCTAATTCTGCTCGACCATCTTGGACAAAAACCTTTGCTGCGCGAACAGGCAAAAAAAGTCGTGGGACTGCTGACCGCCAACCGCTATAAAATCGTCCGGGATATCATGCAGCAATCTTCCCTCGAAGAGATCAAGGAATATCTGCTGCTCGCGACTAAGTGTCAGTCTTTGACAGACCACGACATTAAAATCCTCCATTCGTTGGCTGAAGTGGTTCAGCCCAGCCTATCGCGCATCCGCAAAGAAAAAGGAACTCATGCTTCCGACGAAAATATCATTTGGACAACGCAAGAAGGCTATAAAAAAACTCAGCAGCGCATTCAAGAAATCGCCACAACAGAAACCGTACAAAACGCTCGAGAGATTGAAGCAGCCCGCGCATTAGGCGACTTGCGAGAAAATGCCGAATTTAAAGCTGCGCTCGAACGGCGCGACCGGCTCCAATCTGAATTGAAGTTTCTTTCCGACCAAATCGCCCATGCCCGCATTTTGACGCCTGCTGACGTCCCAGCTGACGAAGTCGGCATTGGCTCTGTCGTGCATTGCCGCGACTCCAAGGGAGAAGTTCTTCACTTCACTTTACTCGGACCTTGGGATGCCGACCCCGAAAAACACATCCTTTCTTTCCAATCCAAATTAGCTCAAACGATGAAAGGCCGCACAATCGATGAAAAATTTGAATTTCAAGGTGAAAAATTTACAATTACGAGCATCGACAGTTATTTTGATCAAGAGTAGACGACTCATTTTTAACCCGTAAAATGGGGCAGTTTGTAAAATAACGAAGAGGGGTTCTTCGGAATCGATTGAGGAAAATGCATGAATTATTTACGAGCCGCGCCAAAAAAACTAACTCTAGTGATCGCCAGTCATAACATGCACAAAATCCGCGAATTCCGAGCGATGCTAAAGGACTCTCCCGCAATCGATGTTTTGAGCCTCGTTGATTTTCCTCAATATGTTCCCCCTGAGGAAACCGGATTTACGTTTGAAGAAAACGCAACTTTGAAAGCAACGCATGCTGCGGCTGCCCTGAAACATTGGGTCATCGCGGATGATTCCGGTCTTGTCGTTCCAGCCCTTGGCGGAGCGCCGGGACTTCATTCCGCCCGTTTTGCGGGCAATAACGCGACAGACGCCGACAACCGAAAAAAACTGCTCGACTCTATGCAGCATTTGCTCGATGACGATCGATCCGCTTATTATGAGTGTTGGATCGTTCTAGCGTCTCCGCAGGGCGTTAAAAAAGCCACCCGAGGCACGTGCGAAGGAAAGGTTCTTTCTCAGGAAAAAGGCGGGGGGGGGTTTGGATATGACCCGCTGTTTGTCAAACATGAATACAGCAAAACCTTCGCGGAACTCGAGGAATCGGTTAAAAATCGCGTATCGCACCGTCGCAAAGCTTTTGACAAAATTCTTCCTGCAATCGAGTCATTGATTGAAGCGAGCGAATGTATTTTTTGATCGACGGATACAACCTTTTATTTAGACTCCACGAATCGAAAAAAACGCTTCAATTCCAACGCAATACAATTATCCGCTCCCTCCAAAACGAGTTTAAATCCCTGCATCTCGAAGGGATGGTTGTGTTTGATGGACGGTACCGCCATGATGAACAGAGCGGCCTTTCGTATCACAGTCCTTTGATCATCTATTATTCTCATAAAGGACAGACTGCGGATCAAGCAATCTTAGAGAAGCTGGAAACCTCGGACATTTCTTCTCAAACCACTGTTGTTACTGACGATAAATCATTAGCTACCGCTGCCAGAAGCTTCAAAGCAAGAACAATGGGTCTGCAAGCTTTTATCTCTTTCATCGAAAAAAAACATGCGCAGAAAAGACGCAGACGAGAGGAATCTCTCGAAGAAAGACCGTTTAAGGAAACAACATTTCAAATGAAACGGCTATTAAAAGCTTTCGAAGAGCGTTTATTAAAAAATGATTTTGATGATCTATGAGCACAATTCAAGGTAGGCAATGCTGCATTTGTTGGGACACAAAAAACGAACCTCTGCGTGTTTTGCATCCATTTTACATTCAAGTAACGCCAAGTTTAATGCAACGCGTCGATCATATGTTTCACCTATCTTGCGTCGCCCCCTGGGTACAGGGACATGGTACATGTCCGCTTTGCGCATACAATCTTACTCAGGAGGAACAAGAGCCGTTCATTATTCCAGATATCGATCGAAATTTGCGTCCTTTTTGGCAACGTTTATTGCAGACCATTACATGATGGAAAAAGAAGAATATTTTTTGATAAGGCCAACTTTTTGAATATCGATTCGATTGATCAAGCCACGACCTATTTGATTGCCGCTTAAATCTTTAGTAAACACCTCTAATTGCAATTCTGTTCCTTGCGCGCATATTTCTACCGACCCGTCCGAACAATTGCGCACAAAACCGGTAATCGAATGTCTTTCCGCCATAAATTTGACTGCGGCGCGAAATCCGACTTTTTGCACGCGACCTTCTGCACGAATACGCCATTCGAAGGGTTCTTGCATGTCATCCCTGGATTTCAGCATGCTGCGGCTTTTGATGCAAACTTAATACGCTCCAATCCGTCTGGCTCAACAGAGAAAACACTTCTTCGAGGCTCTGCGCTTGGTTGATCTGCATCCGCAGAGATTTTGCTCCTAGACAGCGCTTTAAATACCAACAACCTACGCGCCGCATATCCAAAACAGCCTGACGTTCCGTTTGATATTGAGTGATTTTCTGAAAGTGATCGATGATTGCCAGGCGAATGTCTTCTACCGAACGTTGGATAGGTGGCAGGTTTTCAAGGTGCCGATAGATATCTTCGATCACCCAAGGTTGGCCGAGGGTAGAACGCGCCAGCAGAATCCCATCGCAGCCGGTTTCTTCGAATATCCGCCGCGCGCTATCGCCATCGACGACGTCCCCGTTGCCAATCACCTGAATTGTTTTTGCCGAGCGTTTGCATTCACGGATAACCCCCCAATCAGCAGAGCCTTTATAGCCTTGTGCGCGGGTTCGGCCATGTATAGTAATGGCGGTTGCCCCCGATTGCTCGGCGATTGTCGTTACAGAAACAGCATTGATCAGCTTGTCATCCCAGCCGGCTCTGATTTTGACCGTGACGGGAATGCGTACAGCAGCAACCATCGCAGAAACAATCTCGCCAATCCGTTCGGGATTGCGCAACAGCCCAGAGCCGCTGCCATCTTTAACAACTTTATCCACCGGACAACCGCAGTTCAAATCGATAACATCGAACCCCTGGTCTTCGATAATTTTTGCCGCTTCAGCAGCAATCAATGGCTTGCTGCCACAGATTTGCGCACCAATGGGGCGCATTTCCGATGTTCTATCTAAATACCGGCACGTACGCGCATTTCCCCGAACAAGAGCTTCGATCTTAACCATCTCGCAAAAAACCAACCCGGGTCGATACCGAGAGATCATTTGCCGGAACGGAAGATCGGAACACCCTGCTAGAGGCGCGCAAAAAACATTTGACGGAAGCTCTATTCCGCCAAAAAAGTAGGGACGGCGTAAAGTCATCGCAACATCCCAATTACGATCATCTCAAGAAATTTTAAGGCCAAGAAAGCCAATATTGGACTAAGATCCAACACCCCTCCAATAGGAGGAATAAAACGACGGAAGACATTCAAAAAGGGATCGGTATAAAACGCCAGAAAACGAACAAGACGGTGTCTTTGCCACTCCAGAGGGAACCAGCTAGATAAAATCCGCAAAAACAACAGGATCGTATAGCTAACAAAAAGCAAATGAACGATAGAAATAAAAATTGATCTTGTCATCATAGGCCTCTATTTTAGAATACAGATGCTTAAAAGTCTCGCTAGAGATAAAATCGCCTAAGAGCTGGCTGCAATTAACAACTTTGAGCTAAAAAGTTGAGTTTTGCAATTGGCTATTAAACAAGATCCTTTCTCGGATTAAAGTTTTTGCCGCTTATGCAAGCAACAGGCGTTCAAATTGATGGTCGGTCTCTTCGCGGGGCCCTTGTTCGGCGGGCCGGCCAAAAGCTGCAACTCATCGATTTAAAAACCCACGAGATCGAAGAATCATGTAAATCCGATTTACATGCATCAAACACCGCTAAAAATAAATTCTTTAATCTCTTTATTCGCGGGGCATCGTCAACTCTTGTCAGCGGCCTTCAATCCAATGATTTGCTCATTCGTTCGCGCACCTTTACGCCTGCCAAGAGTCGTAAATTGAGGCAAGCGCTGATTTTGCAAGTTGAAGCGCAACTTCATCTTAAAGCAGAAGAATTAATTACAGTTTCGCTATTTGAAGCCCAGGAAAAGAGAGCCACCACTTATTCGACAACCCAACCTGCGCTAAATGCCCACCTGGAGGCATTCCACAAGATTCACTTGGATCCTGAACGGGTAAGCGCTGTTCCAGCAGCGCTAAAAGCCTTTGTCAAATGGAAAGAACCTGATTTTGCATCTTATTTTCTTCTCGATATCGGATTGACATCCGCAAATTGCATTTGGGTTGAAAACGGTCTCCTGCAAAAAGCGCATGCCCTTTCTTTCGGTCTACAGCATTTGAAAGGCTTCTGGGAAAACAAGAACGATTCAATCGATTTTTCAGCGATTAAAAACAGTCAATCAGCATTTGCGGAAGAAGCGAGAACTTTCCGTCGTGAAATAGCGAAAATGCTTCACTCCTTTCAACAACAACGACCTCTAATTTTTACCGGTGAAACAAATGATAGCGCTTTTCGCGAATTTTTACTGGAAGGCTTGCGCGAATGCATTACAGAAGAAAAACAGCTGAGCTGTACAGCCGAAGAGCGCCTTTATGCTGTTTGTATCGGCCTCGCCATTGATTATCTCATCAATATCAAACAGCCAATCCAATTCCGCCATGGAAGTTCCCTGTCTTCGCAAAACTGGCAAAAATTGGGACGAAGCGGTTGCTTTCTGATCAGCGCCGCTGCAATGCTCTGCGCACTGATCTACGGAACAGGATCTTGGTGGATTGATAAGAGGGAAAAGGACATCATCCACAATCTTGAGGCATGGACGGCAGAAAAAGATCCAACGCTTCGCCTCGAATTGTTTTCCGCAGGAAAAGACACACCAACTCTCGTGAATCAATGGCTGCGACTCATCGAAAAAAACGCAAAAGATTATCGTTTTTTAATGAAAGCGCCGAAAGTCGCCCAGTTTTTAGATTGGATCGCACACCATCCTTTGGTCGATTCGTTCAGCCAGACGCCCGACCCGATTTTCTTTGAACAGATCCGCTATCAGCTCGTCTCTTTGCCGCACTTAGACGCAATGGACAACCCCTATCTGGTCAAGATTGATTTGGACTTCAAAGTAGGAAGCCCGCTACACGCTAGAAAATTTCACGAAATGCTTCTGCAAGGGCAGGGGCTGGTCGATGCCTCCCGAGAAATCTCCTGGGATGTTCTGCCGGATCGCTATCGAGCCACTTTTTATTTGAAAAATGAATGAATTTTATGATGTTTTTTGAGCAAGTTGGCCGCTTCTTCTTTGAAAAAAAACAAGTTTGGATATTTTTTTCTCTGCTGATCGCTCCCTTTTTTCTCGTACTGGCCGTTCTTGCTCCGCGATTTTTTACGCTGCGGGAAACAGAACGCTCTTTCGACTCCGCGGCTTTGCGCGGTCGCGCCGCTCTCGAAAAACGTATCGAGAAAGAGATGTTTCTCTGCCGTTTTTCAAAATTCGAACCTTACTTCATCGATCAATATCTGGAGGCGCTTCCTTTACTACAGGACAACCTCCAGGAGTTGTATGCGATGAAAAACCATCCCGCAAGCAAAAACCGCGATGCATTGGCAAAACGCATCGAATTTCTAGAAGGGCCGGATAACCGACTTTCCTTTGCTGAAGAAAACATCCGATCTTCCAAACGAATCAAGGAAACAGAAGAGCGGCTGCTGCATCCTGTCGAAATTGATATGAACGATCTCAACCGCCTTCTCAGTCTGATCGAAGACGTGGCGATCGGAGGATACACGCCCAAAGAAACATCTCCCCAGCTCATTATACAAGATTTTGTTCTAACCAAAAAAAACGGCGCTGCTTACGAATTAAATCTATCTCTTCTCAAACGCGAATTTTTACATACAGCTGAAAAATAAAGAACTTATTACAAAACTCCAACACGCGGAAAAACGATGATCTTTTTTACCTGGCCGAATCCTGGTTTTCAAGCACTTGCCTGGAAGAAAATGGCTTGGATTCTAAGACGAAAAAAGAGTCTCTCTACTGGTTCTAAAATCTGCCTTTCATTCCTGCTTCTTCTCTGCGCATGCCACCCGCCGAAACAGGAAGAAAATCTCGTTCTCATCCAAATTCAGGACCGCAACGGCCTTTCGGAAACGATCAGCAATCCCGATCGGCTGTCTTCTTATGATAAAATCGACTTTCTTTCCTCTCAGCCCTATCAAAAGGTAGTGCGAGTTTTCCGTAACGAAGGAAAAAACCGATCGGTCATCGTTACCTATCATCCCAATGGGTCGACTTGGCAAATGCTGGAAGCGAAGGAAATGCGAGCATTTGGACGTTTTTGCGAATGGTTTCCCAGCGGCGCAAAGAAAATCGAAGCCACGGTGATCGGAGGAACTGCCGAACTAACGCCGAGCGCACAGGCAACATGGTTATTCGATGGAACATCGAATGTTTGGGATGAGGAAGGGCATCTTCTTGCCGCCATTATTTACGATAAAGGCGTTCTGTCCGGACCAAGCACTTATTATTATCCCTCAGGGTCAGTAGAAAAAATTCAGCCCTATTTTCAAGACCGCCTCGCTGGCGCAGTTGAAGAGTTCTGGGAAAATAACGCCATTAAAGCCACGACACCTTATCGTAACGGCCAAAAAGAGGGACTCGCTAAAGCTTATTGGCCGACAGGAGAGTTGCGAGCGGAAGAGCAATACTCAAACGGCCTTCTGCTTTCCGCCCGTTATTTTAGCCAATCCCAAGAAATCATTTCGGAAGTGTCAGACAGCAAAGGTTTTCAGGCTGTATTTCAAAAATTACGGCTAATGTGTTTGCAAGAGATTCAAAATGGCGCAGCGGAAGGGCTTGTCAAAAATTTCGATTCTTCTGGAGAGCTGCGCTCTACCCACCATCTGAAAAATGGAAAAAAACAAGGCGAAGAAATTGAGTATTATCCGAGCAGCGAAGCCGGATCGACAAGTGCTTTGCAACCCAAAATCTCCCTTTGTTGGGATCAAGACGCTATCCACGGTATCGTCAAAACCTGGTATCAGAACGGCCATTTGCAAAGCCAACGGGAAATGTGCCGCAATAAACGCAATGGCATCTGCTGCTGCTGGTATCGCGACGGTTCTCTCATGCTCACGGAAGAATACGAAAACGATGAGCTCATACGAGGCCAGTATTATCGAAAAAACCAGCTTCAGCCGATTTCGACAATTACCAACGGAAACGGAACGGCGACAATTTATGATGAAGACGGCGTTTTTATGCGCAAAATCACTTACTTAAACCGCAAAATCGTCGATTCTGATTGAAACAGCTGCTACGCCAAAAATATTTATCGATCCGACAAAAACTCAGTTTAGAGCGCCGGCAAACAGCTGCCGAACGATTGCAAGAAAAAATCCTATCGATCGCACCGATATACGACCGCATCGCTTCGTTTGCCAGTTTTAATGGTGAAATCGACACATTCCCGTTCAACAAATTCTTTGCCGAACAAAATCGGCTGCTATTGCCCCGTAGGGAACGAGATACCCTCCACTTTTACCAAGTGCGGAAGATTTTTCGATCAGACGTTCTATTCGAACCCGATCCCCTGGATTGCGAACACAGTCTGCTGACTCAAAAAGATCTACTGCTTGTGCCCGCTATAGCTTTCGATGACGATCATTTTCGCCTGGGTTACGGAAAAGGATATTACGACAGACTCCTTCAAAACCATCCGGATGTCAGCACATTTGGAGTGGGATTTGTCGAACAATTGAGCAAAGACTTCCTTCCGCGAGAGCCTTGGGATTTGCCAGTTTTCGAACTGTTCCTTTTTTAAAAGGAAAGATCCAAATTAATCACTTTTTCTGCTGGCCAGAAACTGCAGCGGGAGGTTTTTGCTGCTCTTCTTTCGGAGTGCAATAATGCTGCCCAGGGCATAAAGACGCTTGAATGACGGAACCAACGGCGCCATCAGTACACATGGAATAGAACCCGCCTCCAGCACACGTCCAGACAATGCGGTAGGGGGTGATTGAAACATTTGGAAATCCCGGCCTACTGAGATTGGTCGAAGATAGGTTGGTCGTATAATTTTTCTGCTCACCCGGCTGCAAAATAACCTGCCCCAAGTAATCGCCGCTACTGGTATAAACCGTCGCTGTCAGAATAAAAGGCGAATCATTGACAAGCGTGATCCCTCCTTGAATTTGTGTCGCCCCGAGAGATGCTCGAATGATGCAAAAAGCAATAAAAAAAAGCAGACAAATTTTCTTAGACATATTTTTCCATCTTGAGAAGAACATATAGAATAGGGAATTTAATCCTTCAATATATTTCGAAAAGTCTTCTTTTGCCGCGTATGGGTCTGTGAAACAATAAAGTGGGCGATTTGGCTGCGTCAAAGCCCGTATAATCGACGATCGCAAACGGGCGCGTATTGCATTAATACGTACCTGTTTGCGAAGCCTTGCGGTCGTCGATTATACGGAGCTTTCACGCTATCCAAACCGTTCACTTTATTGTTTCACAGACCCTATACCCAAAGAACCCGAAAAATCGGCTTTCGCTCAAGCCCAAAAAACGATTTTTCAGGTTCTTTGGGTATATTATAATTTTGCAATTGGCTCTGGACTCCGGCTCTCGATTCGGCTAAGATTGCTCAAAAATAATTTCCGAGGAATCGATGTCTACACGATCGTTTTTAGTTCCTGCTTTATTATTTAGCGCTTTGTCATTGCAGGCTGCGCCGAGCTGCCGCCCTTTGAATAGTTTTGAACAAGGACGAGATCTGCGCCAAAGCCAAATGACTCCCGCATATAATGCCACAGCCCGCATCGATGTGCGCGGCAGCTGGGATGTTTATGCAACAGGCAGCTATATTTTCTGGCAGCCACGTGAAGAAAACATCGAGCTAGGCATTATCAATAGAAATTCCTCCGTACAGGAGCTTTCTATCGACGGCCGAGTAGCTGAAATGAATTTTCATTATAAATCCGGGTTAAAGGCCGGGCTAGGATGCTATTCAAATCGGGACAATTGGGATGTTTACGCAGAATATACTTGGCTAAGCGGCCATCAATTCAGCAGCATCTCCGCTCCCGACTCGGGAACAATCTACCCATTTTGGGGGCATCCGGCAAATAGCGGAATTCAGATATCATCAGGAAAAGGTCGATGGAATCTTGAACTCAATATCGCCGACCTCCAATTGGCTCGCAGCTATTATGTCGGCTCTAAGTTGACATTTCGACCTTATTTCGCAGCACGCGCAGCATGGATCAATCAAAAAAGCAGCGTCGTTTACGTTCCAACAGCGACAGGCATTCCCTACCATATCCGCAACTCATCTCATTCTTGGGGAGTTGGCCCCGGAACAGGAATCTCGGCAGAATGGTTGCTGGGATATGGAATTCGCGTTCTTTCCTCTGCAGAAGCAGACATCTTATTCACCCGATATAATCTTCATATGACAGAAGAAAGCTCGGAGGATCCATCAACGCTTGCAATCGATTTATACCAGCGCCATTTGTACTGCCTGCGTCCGCACTCCGACCTAGAAATCGGATTAGGTTGGGAAACGTATTTTGATAACCACAACTATCACTTTGACATCCTTGCAACATATGGATTTCAAATTTTCTGGAACCAAAATATGTTCCGGAATTTTGTCAATTCCGTTTCCTACGGAAAAAGCGTTGAGCCAAACGGAGACCTTTACATCCACGGCTTAACAGGCGCCGTCCGTTTCGATTTCTAATTCTACTCCAATCAGATCGAGTTGGCGATCTGCCAGCTCGATCTATACCACGCGCTATTCGGTATATTTTTCCTTCAAAATCACTTGAGATTCCTGGCTACAGCCAGTTTCTTGATGGTTTTTGAACAAGACTTTAAGGTAAAACGTTTTCCACCTACACACCGAACAATAATAAAGTTAATGAGCGCAATAGCAAACCCGGCCAATCAAGCGACAAATTGCCCTCTTTGTCAAAAAAAAGGAGACGGCGATTTACGCGTCCTTCACCGGATTTCCGAATCAGTTGCTCACGTGTTTCATCCCGATTGCGCAGCACCGTGGATTAGACAGTTCTACTCTTGCCCAACATGCCAGTCGCCTTTAGCGGAACGAGAGCTTGTTCGCTTCGTTCGTTTGCGGCAAAACGACGCATGGATTCGAGGCTTGGAGGTGATTAAGGCTGCTGATGAAAACAATTCGGAATCCCTTGATATTTTGTTGTCGATTGGTGAGATTTCCGAAGCTTCCGTTTTAAACGCACTGATGATTGCAGCCGCAAACGGCCATATGCATATTTTTAACCGATTCGCATCCCAACACACCCTATCTGACACAGATCGGACAAACGCTTTTCGTCTAGCCGGCGAGGGCGGGCATTTGCTGATCATGAAGCATTTATTGGCGTTAGGCCCGGTAGCCGCCAACGCAACCGACACGGCTTTCCAAACATCCGTTGAGGCGGGCCGTGACGAAATTGTTGAGTTTCTTCTTTCCCAAAAGCTCGTATCGGGCAAGGCCCTCGCCCAAGCATTAGAATTTGCTGTAACAAAAGACGCTCCGATCGTCTATCTACTATTGAAATTCCCCGTCTCCAAAGACTGCCTTCCAAATCTCATGCGAATCGCGATTGAAAAGAGCCGCGAACATCTCGTGCCGCTTCTTTTAAAGAACGAAATTTCGGATGAAGACCGGAGCGCGGCTTTATGGCTAGCCACATTAACAGGACTAAGAAACGTCGTGTCCATGTTATTGGAAAACGGTCCCATTTTGCCCGAAATACTGACCAAAAGCATCCAAATTGCCGAAAAGAAGAACCTTAAGCAAATCGCATCAATGTTGCAATCGCATCGATAAGGATTCATGTTTTCATGATGCGAGCAAATTCGACGGCACCTAATAAAGACGCTTCTTCGTTCAAAACCACATAGACGGGAATCGTCTTTAAGAGCTGAGAAAAACGCCCTTTATCGCAAAATGACCGAAGAAAATCACCTTCTCGGATTGCCTCCAAAAAATCGACCGCGATTTTACCGCCGACATACAAACCGCCCCGACACATGAGCTTCAAGGATAAATTGCCGGCCTCCGCTCCATAGAGAGAGACGAACCATTCAATCGCTCTCGTGCATACAGCATCTTGCTTGCTAAGACCCCACTTTGAAATGACAAGTGAAGGATCATTACCCTTCATTTCGCTTTCGACCAGTTTCGATGCTTTTTCAATGCCGGTATCGACAAGAAACCGATAGAGAAGATAAATGCCCGGGCCCGAAACAATTCGTTCACTCGATATGTGGCTATGAGTTTTTTTAAGATACCGCAACAAATCGATCTCCAGATCATTGCGCGGTGCAAAATCGGTATGGCCGCCTTCCGTTGCGAACGGATGGTGTCTCTTACCATCCCAATACAATCCTGCTTCTCCGAGGCCGGTTCCCGCGGCGATGAGAGCTGCATTGCCAGAAGATTCAACGCCGGCTTGCAAAACGAACAAATCGTGCGGCTTCATCGCTCTGAGTCCCCAGGCATTAGCTTCCAAATCGTTGAGCAGCGAAACGGGAAAGCCGAGATCTCTTTCCATTTTTTGGGCATCAACCACCCATGGCAGATTTGTCGCTTGGCAGCGGCCGTGCTCCACAGGCCCTGCGATTCCAAAAACCGCGCAGGCAGGCTTGATTTTCTCATATTGTTTCAAAAAGAGTCGCACAATGGGAAGAAGCCCGGGATGGGATTGACTCGAAAAACGGCCTTCAGCCATTTTTTTCAGCGAAGGCCCTTCTTCGTATAATGCCAGACGAGTGTTTGTCGCCCCGATATCGCCCGCTAAAATCATTGCACAGCCCTATTTCTCATTACCACAACCTACGAAAAATCGAATTTTCCGACCAGACGCAATTGCGAAGCCGCATTCTGTTTTTATTCCCGTTCTATTCGGAAAAGATTTTAACGCGAATCTTTTTCGGAAATCTTGACGAGAAGCTCGTTACCAATCATGCTAAAAAGAGCACATCATTAATCTGAGGTTTTCTATGAATCAGCCTGCAGCAGACTCTGGCAAGAAAAAAGCATTGGAGCTTGCGGTTTCCCATATTCAAAAACAATTCGGCGACGGCGCCATTATGACGCTAGGCAAACACTCGGTCTCCCACGGCATCAGCGTGATTAAAACAGGAGCAATCGCGCTCGACCTAGCTCTTGGCATTGGCGGAGTTCCCCGCGGTCGCATCATCGAGATTTACGGCCCCGAATCATCCGGTAAATCGACACTAGCCACTCATATCGTTGCAAATGCTCAGAAGGCGGGCGGCATCGCCGCATACATCGACGCAGAACATGCACTCGATCCGGCCTACGCTGCGCGCATTGGCGTAAATATTGACGATCTGATGATTTCCCAGCCAGATAATGGCGAAGAAGCTCTTAATATCGCCGAGATGCTCGCGCGATCGAACGCGATTGATGTCATCGTCGTTGACTCCGTTGCTGCGCTCGTGCCCAAAAACGAATTGGAAGGGGAAATCGGAGACCAGCACATGGGCCTGCAAGCGCGCATGATGTCGCAAGCGTTGCGCAAATTGACAGCAACGCTGTCGCGCAGCAACACGTGCGCTATCTTTATCAACCAGATCCGCGAAAAAATCGGAGTCATGTTCGGCAACCCGGAAACAACGACAGGCGGCCGCGCCCTGAAATTCTACGCTTCTATTCGGATGGACATCCGCCGAATCGGAGGACTGAAAAACGCAGATAATACGACAGATATTGGCTCTCGCGTGAAAGTTAAAGTAGTAAAAAACAAGTGCGCGCCCCCATTCCAATCCGCTGAATTCGATCTTCTTTTTAACGATGGAATTTCTCACATCGGCTCGATTATCGATGTCGGAGTCGATCTCGGCATCATCGAGAAAAAAGGCGCCTGGTTCAGTTATCAAACGACACGGCTCGGCCAAGGCCGAGAAACTGTTCGCGATGAGCTGAAAAATAATAATAAGCTTTGCTCGGAAATCGAGCAGGCGATCTATGCTCGCGTAGCAGAAAAACCAGATCTGAGCAAAAAACCGGAAGTTTGCGCGGACGCTTGCGTTTAATGAAAAACCCAAAGAGCGCTGTTTTCAAACAGCGCTCTTTTCAAGAAATTAAAGAGGTCTGGCTCTAACGAAATCAAAATTGCAGTTGGAAAACGGGGACTGCGGTCTAGTTTCGACAGGAGAAGAGTGTCTCTCTAGAAACTCAATGGGCTTTTGTTCGATCTTTAGGCGAGAGACGGGCGCAGCAGCCTCTTCGACAGGGGCGTCCGCGAACAAAACCCGAGAAACGACCCCGCTGATAGTAGAATCGTCGGCGTTTTCGAATGGCGACGAGAGCCGCTCAGGCCCAAAAACTTCCTCCATATGTCCAGGCTTTTGAGAATCTTGATACGGATTTGTAGGTCCCGTCTCGGGCTTTTCAAACAGAAGCTCAAAAGCCATCTCTCCTGTTTCAGCCTCTACAGAAGCTCTTTTGTCATCGAAAATGGCCTCTTTAACGGTGCCTCTCTGAAAAGAAGCACTACCGTCTATAGCAGCTGACATAAACACCTCCCTTCCGGTTTACTTATCGTTGCTTTACCACATCTATACTGCGCCCGGTCTGAAATGATGAATTTGGGACAGCGTGAAAGCTCCGTAGAATCGACGACCGCAGGCTTCGCAAGTTGATCCGTATTAATGCAATACGAATCAACTTGCGAAGCCTGCGGTCGTCGATTCTACGGAGCTTTCACGCTGTCCCAAATTCACCATTTCAGACCGGGCGCAGTATATACTACTGACTCTTGTAAGTTGGAGCGTTTAGCGACGCAGGCGAGATCAAAGTCAGTGGCAGCCCGACGACACCAAAACTCCAACTTTCAAGCGGAAGTAGTATACCCGACAGCATTACGCTCTCTTAGCCATCAAACTGTGGCGCTGTCAAAAAACAACTCGAAGCATTATGAGTCAGCCCAAGACCTCTTAACGCTTCAATTTATTTTTACAGCCCCAGGTTTTTTCGGATTGGCATTTTACAAGATTTTTTTTTGTTTACAACGCGCAAAGATTTGCTTAAGAGCGAACAGGCTGCGTAGGATTGGCTATAATATGGAGAGGGAAAGCTGTTTAAAAATTCCCTGGAAAGGTTCGCTCCAAAGCCCCAGAGATTGCAGCGCCTGGCATAAGTTGGTCATTTCCTGGTTAAAACGATCTCGTGCACGATCGAGCCCGAAAACGCGCGCAATATTGATGCTGCTCGACTTTTTGTCCTGCAAAAAGTCTTGGATGTCATCAGCGATCTGGAAGCCCACGCCAAGATGCTTGGCGCATTGCTTAACCTCATCAAGCCGATGAACAGCGCCTCCGCCAAAGAGCCAGCCCATGACAAAAGAGATTTCGAATAGGGTTGCTGTTTTTCGGTAGATTATCGTAAGAATCGTTTCTAAAGACTGATCGGGAGGAAAAAGGTCGAGAAATTGTCCGTGGGTCGCTCCTTGAAGTCCCGCGCATCGAGAGACGGTTTCCAAACAAATCGCTGTAATCTCATCGACTTGAGATCCTTTTTCCGGAAACTGTTCCCTCAAGCGCCGGCTGGCTTCGGAAATAGCCCCATAGCCAGCAGCAACGAGTGTATAGCTGGCAAGAAGAGCAATGCTTTCTCCAAAGGCTTTATGAAGCGCTGGTAAATTCCTGCGCATGTCGTCGTTATCCATACAGGGCAGATCGTCGGCAATCAACGATGCTGTATGAAAATATTCAACACACAATGCGGCGGAAGAAACGTCTCGATCGCAGCCCAAGGCTTCTGCAATGAGAAATACCAGCATCGGACGCAGCCTCTTACCGCCGTTCAGCAACGCATACGCGCAAGCTTCGCGCAAAGGGCTCGGATCGCCAAGGCGATCTACCGCAGCAGCAAGATCCCTGTCGATTCGCGTCTTATAAGCTTCCAAGGAGAGAAACATTATCGCCTCAGCCAATCCAACCGCGCGATTTCATTCGGAGAAATCTCGATTTCAAAATTCTTCGGTTTAATCAGCGATCGTGGGGGGATCGCTCCGTGAATATTTACCAAAGGATAAGAGACACTTTCAGAACCAACTAGAGTCCCGGGATTGATGACAGTGTTGCAGCCAATTTGACAACCGTCGCCGATGATCGCGCCCATTTTTTTTAACCCTGTAGGGATTTTTGCATTATCAAACGAGACCATTATTTCTTGTCGGTCAAGCCGAAGATTAGCGCATTTAACTCCAGCGCCCAAATTGACACGTCCCCCCAAAATCGAATCCCCGACATAGACGAGATGGCCGACTTGAGCGCCGTTCAAAAAAATGGAATGTTTGATTTCCGAGGCATGGCCGATCACGCAATTGTTCCCGCAAATCACGCCGCCGCGTAAATAGGCGCCGTGGCGAATGATACACCCCCGGCCCAAGATGCACGGTCCCTGAATGTAGACCTCTGGCTCTAAAATAACATTCTCGCCGAGAAGAACCTGATCGGGCTTGTCAATCGTTACAGAGGGGGGAATCTTTTCCTTTTTTGCTGCAAAGGAAATTGTTTGAAAATATTTCTCCATACGGGAAAGCGCCATCCAAACATATTCACCCTCCAGCCATAAATTTCGATGGGCATACTGGCTTAAAGAAAAAAAATCATTTACTGTCAAGCTGCTCATGCAGCAAGTATACATTTCTCAAGCGTTCGAAAGAACGTTTTTTTATCAAGAGAACAGAGACTCAAAGCAAAAAAGAAAGTATTAAATATTATTCTTCGTCTTCTGTAGATGTGGAAATGTTGATAACATAGGTCTTGTCATAGAGAAAAGAGCCTGTCGATAACTTTTCACGAATCTGTTCAAAACCTTGGTTTTTGAACAAAGAGGCCTTTGTCGACAAAGTTATCAACATTTTGTGAACAAGATATGAAAGACTTTTCCACATGTATGAATTGCGGCGGGTGTAGTTGTGTTGCGCAGAAACCCGCAGCTTATCTCGACTTTTGCTCTTTTTTTCAAAAAGAACTTCCCTTGGTTTCTGGAGAAGCGAGCGGCTGGCGAATGAAGTCGAAGTTAGCTGTCAGGGGAACCGCGGATTCTCCATTGATCGGTCTTTTCCAAGAGGGTTCTCATAATGTTGTTCCTATGTCTGATTGCCCAGCCAACCACCCTGCGATCAATAAGGCAATCAAACTTTTGCGAGAATCGATGCTCTGTCTTGGCGTTGAGCCTTATAATGAAAACAAACAAACCGGAGTGTTGCGCTATGTTCAATTCTTTGTTTGCCGAGAAGATGGACTTGTGCAGCTCGTTCTCGTTACCCGAGACAGGAAGGCCGCGGAAACGCTAGCGCAGAACCTTCGGGAACGAGCGAAGTGGCATTCGATTTGGCTCAATATTCATACTCAGCCGACCAATCAAATTTTCGGAAAAGAATGGCATCTTTATTTTGGCGAGGAATGGATTTGGCAGCAAATGGGACGATGTAAAGCGGCTTTTCATCCGGCAGCTTTTTCGCAAGCGAACCTGCTTCTGTTCGATCGCGTGCTAGAAAAGCTGGATGACTGGGTGGAGCCTAATGCCAGCCTTCTCGAACTGTATGCGGGAACTGGCGCAATCTCTTTTCATTTGGAACCCTATTGGCAAAGCGCTTGTTTAGTGGAGAATAATCCCTTTGCCCAGATCTCCTTTGACCGCACTGCAGCGTCTGGGGTGCGGAAGCCGATGCAATATATTCGGGCCGACGCAGCGCTTGGGATAAAATTTTTCGACGAGGCTGATTGTATTATCGCCGACCCTCCGCGCAAAGGTTTGGATGCTGAGTTATTGGCAGCCTTGCGGGCGGCCCGATCTAAAACGTTTATTTACATCAGTTGTTCTTTCCAAAGCTTTTGGCGGGATGCAAAGCAATTGCTGGAATCTGGCTGGAGTCTGGACGATGCCGCGCTCTATTGGATGTTTCCCAACACACCTCATATCGAAATCGCAGCTAAGTGGAAGAAAATGTGATTTATTTAAAAGATTCCCCAATATCGTCGAAGTCGATAAGATCATTCTGTTAAGGGGGTTGCGATGCTAATCACTTTGAAGAAATCTGCCCAGGAAAAAGAGATTCGGCAGGTTCGTCTATTGCTAGAGCGTTATCATTTGCAGCACTTTGTGTGTATCAATGATTCTCAAACGATGATCGGTCTTGAAACTGCGCCGCCGAACGAGCTTATTAAAAAAATAGAAAAAATGGGCGCCGTAGAAAAAGCGATTCCCCTCGAAGCTTCTTATAAACTGGCAAGTTTGGCTGCAAAGCCGGAAAAAACGGTTGTCCGGAGAAATGGAATTGAAATCGGCGCTGGACGAGTAGTGATGATGGCGGGACCGTGCGCAATTGAAAGCCGCGAGCAGCTTTCCTTGATTGCTCAGGAATTGGCGCGTTGCGGTGTTTGTGTCCTGCGAGGGTCTGCTTACAAGCCGAGAACGTCGCCCTACAGCTTTCAGGGCATGGGCGTGGATGGTTTGAAGCTTCATCGCGAGGTTCAGCAAGAACACAAGATGCTGATCGAGACGGAAGTGATGGACGCCCGCGATGTCGAGCTCGTTGCCGAGCATGTCGATATTCTTCGGATCGGCGCGCGCAACATGCAAAACTTTTCTTTGCTCAAAGAAGTTGGGCAAAGCAAAAAGCCGGTGATCTTGAAACGAGGACTGGCCGCCACGATCGAAGAATGGCTGTTAAGCGCTGAATATATTATGGCTCACGGGAATCTTGAGGTCATCTTATGCGAGCGGGGCATTCGCACCTTTGAAACCGCCACGCGGAGTACTTTGGATATCAGCAGCATTCCCCTGCTAAAACAGATGACTCACCTCCCTGTTATCGTCGACCCCAGCCATGCTGCGGGAAGAACCGACATTATTCCCGCGTTGTCAAAAGCTGCCATCGCCGCAGGAGCCGATGGATTGCTGATAGAAGTTCACAACGAGCCTCAAAAGGCAAAGTGCGATGGAAAGCAAGCCCTTTTGCCGAGCGAGTTTGCTCAAATGATTCCGGAACTAAGAAAAGTTGCTGAGGCTGTCGGGAGAACTTTATGAATTTGATGGATTTGAGAAAGCAGATCGACGAGGTTGATCGAGAATGGATCCTTTTGCTCAAGCGGCGCGTTGATCTAGTGAAACGGATTGCCGTGGTTAAAAAACAGTCGGGATTGCCGGCTCTTGATCTGGAAAGGGAAAAGACGATGACGAATTCAATCCGACGCCAAGCTATGGAATTGAAGCTCGATCCGGCTTATGCAGAAAGGCTGTTTCTTCACATGCTAGCCTATATGAAGATAGAAATGCAGGTCGAATAGGTCAAAAATCTTTGGCGGCAAAAAAAAACGGAATCGCGATAGAAGCTTTGCTGTGCACTTTTTTCTTGCTTTGCGGAAAGCTTCCGATAACATGCAGATAAACAGAGCTAGTGGAGAGAGCGGTGCGCAAAGAATGGTTTTTATTAGGAATCTTGGCTTTTCAGTCTTCGGTTTCTGCTGATCAGATTACCGGCCTCATCGGAGGGAATGATGATGCCGCAGCTTACGGCGCGCTCGTTTACTCGGAAACAGATGTCCGCGCTTTGCCTGGCCTCCCGTCAACGGGAGAGGTTGATAGCGTATCGATCAATGATGCTGGAGTCGGTCTCATCGGAGGGAGTGATGGCGGCGCAGCTTACGGCGCGCTCGTTTACTCGGAAACAGACGTCCGCGCTCTGCCCGGACTGCCATCGTCGAAGTCGGTTCTTAGGAGCGTATCGATCAATGACGCTGGAGTCGGTCTCATCGGAGGGAGTGATGCTGCCGCAGCTTACGGCGCGTTTGTTTATTCGGAAACAGACGTCCGGAGCCTGTCCGGTCTTCCGTCGGGTGGAAGTATTTTTGGCGTGTCGATCAATGACGCGGGAGTCGGCCTCATCGGAGGGAATGATGCTGCCGCAGCTTACGGCGCGTTCGTTTACTCGGGAACGGATGTCCGCCCCATATCTGGATCGTTTCTCCCGGCGGGATATATTAATAGCGTATCGATCAATGACGCGGGAGTCGGTCTCATCGGAGGCCGTAATAATGGCAGCGGAGCCGCTTATGCGGCGCTTGTTTACTCGGAAACGGATGTTCGCGCCTTGTCCGGTCTCCCTGACGGAGCGGTTCTCAGCGTATCGATCAATGTCTCAGGAATCGGCCTCATCGGAGAGGCTAACAATAGCGGCGCAGCTTACGGCGCGCTTGTTTACTCGGAAACAGACGTCCGAAGCCTGTCCGGTCTTCCGTCGACTGGAAGAATTTCTAGCGTGTCGATCAATGACGCGGGAGTCGGCCTCATCGGAGGGGAGAATGATACCGCAGCTTATGGCGCGCTTGTTTACTCGGAAACGGATGTTCGCGCCCTGACAGGTCTTCCGTCGGCCGGAAGTATTAATAGCGTATCGATTAATGACGCGGGAGTCGGCCTCATCGGAGGGAATGATGACAGCGGAGCCGCTTATGCTGCGATTGTTTCGCCAAGCGGCGTTGTTACCGGCTTGCCCGCTGGCGATCTCCCCGCGGCAGGAATGATCAGGAGCGTAGCGATCGCCAATGCGAACAATGCTATTGTTCCGCAATCAATTGGCCCGTATGCCAGCGCGATTTATTCCCAGCTGGCCGCTAGCGAGGCTCTGGAATTGCGGCTGACAACGCATTCTCAATGGCCGCGAGACTTTTCTAATGAAGTTGCTGCTCGGGAGTTGCCTCCATGCCCGAAACAACCGAAATATACTTTTTGGGCGGAGCCGTTCGGGAACTACATCCATTTGAAAAAACAAGGCCGCATTCCTAATTATACGAATACCATCGGCGGGGCTCTCGCCGCTTTCGACTATCACACGGCAAACCTGCTCCTTGGCGGCGGACTGGGATATGCGTTCAACTATGTCCATTATTCGGAAAGTCAAGGCCACGGCAAGATTCACGAAGAGCTGGCGTGCTTCTACAGTTCATTTAAAACAGACTGCGCATGGATTGATGCTGCCATTTGGGGCGGCCTCTATCAATTTCATAATGAACGCCACATGCTTTCGTTCATCACTTCAACAGCTCACACCCATGGATGGATTTTATCGCCCCACCTGGAAGCTGGCGCTCCCTGCGATGCAAGCTGCTGCACGATTGAGCCCTTTGCAAGGTTCGATTGGACGAACGCTTGGCAATCGCACTATACAGAACATGGAGCATCCGGCCTGAACGTCGTGATGGATGGCCAATACGCCTCTTTATTGCAAAGCGAGCTCGGGCTTCGTTTCTTTGAAACAACGCGATGGTGCTGGGGCAAATGCCAGTTTGAAGAAAAACTGAGCTTTGTCAACCAGGCCCCGTTCCACTTTGAAGACAAGAATGTTTTTTTTGTCGCATCAGTCTCGACATTCCCAGTTGCGACAGGAAGCGACAAGGTGCAAAACCTCGGTTCCGCCCAGTTCGTTTGCTCGTTCTTGCCAAACAACCAGGCTTACCCCTTTGTTATCATCGATCTCAATGGGCAGTTCGGCACATCGCTGCAGTCTTATTTTGCTAGCCTGCAGATCGGTAAAGATTTTTAGGCGGCATTTCCGATGAGGTTATTCAAAATAACTTAAAGCGGTCCTTATTAAGGGCTTTTTTGGAACGCATTGCTTGCTGCAATCCTGATTCCCTTAGGGGCGGATCAGGGAAGCTATTTAGTGGGCGATTTGGCTGCGTCAAAGCCCGTATAATCGACGATCGCAAACGGGTACGTATTAATGCAATACGAGCCCGTTTGCGATCGTCGATTATACGGGCTTTGACGCAGCCAAACCGTTCACTTTATTGTTTCACAGACCCTAACAAGTGAAAGAAGCGCCTCATCACAAACTTGAGATTCTGAGGGTAAAAAATCTGGGTGAGAGGATTTGAACCTCCGACTTTTTGCACCCCATGCAAACGCGCTAGCCAAGCTGCGCTACACCCAGATGGTCGCTTAAGACTGCCGAAACGCCTTCGAATTGGATCTCGGCTTTTTTGAATTCCTTAACTCCATGGCGCGCACATTCTTCGACGATTTTTTCAAGAGAGTCGCCCGGATGCAATTCCAAAGAAGAAATATCTACTGAAATCGAGGCGTTAAAAACAACGCCGTTTTTCAAACCTTTCACACGGAAGTTGGCGAAAAGTTCGTTCTTTTTGCGAGTGATATTCGTAAAGCGGATTAAATTGTTCTCAGCAAGGTCTTTCATGATCCTCTTCGGAAAGTAAGTGGCCTATTTTACGCGAGAAAGGCCATTCTGTCTATGAGATCTTTATTCTGTTGGCTCGAAAGGATTTCGTTGATAGACTTTTAACACTTATGATGACGCCTATTGCCCAAATGGAAGCCTCCTGGCTGGAGCGCCTGGCTCCTGAATTTGAGAAAGCCTATATGAATGGGCTCGAAGATTTCCTTGCTCAGGAAATTAGCTTGGGTAAAACAATCTATCCTCCCTTCGAGCAGATCTTCAATGCATTTTGCCAAACATCCTTTGATGCCACGAAAGTCGTGATCATCGGCCAAGATCCGTATCATGGCGCCGGACAGGCGCATGGGCTTTGTTTCAGCGTTCCCCGCGGAGTTCCTGCGCCGCCATCATTGCAAAACATTTTTAAGGAACTGGAAGCGGATGTTGCTGTGTTGCCGCCGGCTCACGGCTCTTTAATCAGCTGGGCTAAACAGGGCATTTTACTGTTGAATGCCACGTTGACTGTGCGCGAAAACGAGCCGAAGTCCCATTTTGGCAAAGGATGGGAAGAGTTTACCGATCAGGTTGTTCGATTATTAGCTGCGCGCGAAGATCCTCTGGTTTTTATTTTGTGGGGGCGCTCAGCTTTGGAAAAATGGAAACATGCGCAAGCAAACGAGGGCCGGCACCTCATTCTGACAGCCGCCCACCCTTCTCCTTTGTCGGCGTATAATGGCTTTTTCGGATGCCGCCATTTTTCGAAAACCAATGATTTTCTATTAAAAGCCGGAAAGTCGCCGATCGATTGGAAAATTCCAGAAAAAGAAAGTTGATTTTTTTGTCTTTCTCTTTGAATGTGGGTATCATGGATTCAAATCATCTTCCCACGCTTTTGAGAGAGTGGAAAGAAGACTCTCTCAACGAAAAAGACGAGCCTCTGGCGCTTCTCGAGGAAATGAAGCGCATAGAAAACCGCCATCGCCAGATTTTGCAACTTTCTAGCGATCTGGAAGATGCTTATCATCAACTGCTCCAGAAGATCAAATGAACATTGCACTTAAATCGTTTTTTCGGCCGAGAGTGTCGCTTCTTTTGATTTTGCTCGGGATTTTCGGATATTGGTATTTTGCCGTACACCCGTATATTCGTGCGCAAAGCGCCGTATTGTCGGCTCCTTTTCTTGAGGTTCGCGCGGATCAGCCGGGACGGCTAGCCTTTGCCCCCTATCGGGAAGGAGACAAAATCAAAGAAGGAGATGTTTTGTTTTCTTTCAGCAATTTTGAGGAAAAACAGCGGCAAAAACAGTTGCAGGCAAATGTCGATTCCATTCAAAAAATGCTCACCTATTACGCAGCGGGCGTGGAACAAGCAACGGAAAATTATTTTTCCGCCCGAAAGGATGCCGATTTAGGGGCTGGATCGTCGCAGAGTATTGAACTAGCTTTAACGGCTCTGCAGGAACAGCAGCTAAAGGCGCAAGAGTACAGGCAGCAACTCGCGGCAGCACAAGAAACTTTGGAGCTGGCCAACCAACTCGCGGCGCAAAAAGCGACCAAAGCTCCCTTTTCCGGCGTAATCGTTGATCGCCGTAAAAGAGAGGGAGACGTTCTGTCCTTTGGAGAAATTGTCTATTCTTTATGCGATCCTGGCCAGGTGTGGGTTGAGGCGCTCGTCTCTGAAAAACACATTGCTCAGATCTCTGTCGGTCAAAAAGCTATTATTTCCCTTTCCGACAATAAACGAAAATGGGAAGGAGCGGTCTCTTGGATTTCCCCAATGGCTTTGCCTTTGCAAAAAGGAGTCCCTGTGCGTATCCTTCTGGCCAAAAACGATGGAAACTTTTTGCTTCCCAATCTTAGCGCAGACGTTAAAATCAAAGTTCACTAATGCAACTTCCTGAAGATCTTCAACGAGCCGTAGAACTCGAAATCGAACATTGTCCGCATGCTTTAATGCAACGAGCCGCCGATCGAATGACCCTGCAATATCGATCGGAAAAAAGCTCGGCCGCTCTGTTTTCGGATCCCGCTGGCGTGCCTGCGTATCTTGCTGTGCGCTTGCCCGCTACTTTTGCGGCTATCCAATGCGTGCTTGAAGAATGTGCGCGGCGGCTGCCGGCCTGGCAGCCTCGTTCGATGGTTGATTTTGGCGCAGGACCAGGAACCGGTGGTTGGGCGGCTGTGCAAATATTCCCTTCTCTTCGGTCGCTAAACAATGTGGAGCGCAGCCCGCAGATGCGCGAAATCGGTCAAAGAATCGCTCGACAATCATCCGATCGAATGCTGAGCGATGCTGCGTGGAGCGACTCTGTCTGTGAATCGGCGGATTTGACGCTGCTTTCATATGTTGTTGCGGAAGTTAATGAAACAGAACGACTTAATCTTGTTTCGAGACTGTGGAATCAGAGTCAAGTGGTTGTTGTCATCGAGCCGGGCACTCCGTCGGGCTTTCAAAGAATTTTGCGTATCCGCGAATGGGCTCTTTTGCAAGGAGCTCAACTGATTGCCCCCTGTCCGCATAGCAAACAGTGTCCCATGGAAAAGTTTCGGTGGTGTCATTTTCCCGCACGCGTCGACCGCACGCGTATTCATAAATTATTGAAAGGCGCGACGCTGGGGTATGAAGATGAAAAGTTTAGTTATTTGGTGTTTGGAAAAATTCCTGTGAGTCTGCCTGCGGGACGTGTAGTCGACAGTCCAAAGAAAAATAAAGGGTTTGTACAAATTTCGCTTTGTTCCGATGGATGTTTAAAGGAAATCGTTGTTTCTCGAAAAGAAAATAATTATCGCGACGCACGCGATCTAAAATATGGCGATTCCTGGATGTAAAGCCGCTTTACCTTTCGCTCGGAGTTTGATAGAATAGAGGCATGAACAGCGCTCCGACAAATTATATTTTTCAGGTTGATCCGCAAAAACAAATATTTCGTATGTCAGCTCCTGTTTTCCAGGGATTCGCAGGTTTGCCGCAATCAGTCGCTCTGTTTCTCGCCACTCGTTTTTCCCAACGAACCTCATTGACTTTGGACAAAAATAAAGTCGTAGTTTTTAGCGAGGAAATTCCTTTTTCTTGGGGACCTCAGCCTACATTTCGCCAGCAATTTTATCGATTCGTTCAGAGAGCTCGTCGATGCCGCCACCTATTCGGACGGCTAGCCCAAATCGAACATCGCAGAAATGCCGACGCATTGATCGATTTTTAATCTCTGGTTAATACCAATTCCAGCAAAATTGGTATAATGACTATCGTGCTCGAAGCGCGTTCAAAATGACTGCGATGTCGATGATTTCTTGCAGCATAGCGCCTGCGGCTGGAACGATCTTGCCGTTTGCTGCAAAAAGCATCAGAACAAAGCTCAGGCCGATTCCAATAAAAATACTCTGTTTGGCAATGCGAAGCATTCTTTGTCCGATAGCGATTGCATCTGCAGCCTTTGACAGGTCGTCGACGAGAAGAACGATGTCAGCGGCTTCGGCAGAGATTGCCGTTCCATACGCCCCCATTGCAATGCCGACCGTTGCGGTTGCTAATGCTGGCGCATCGTTGATTCCGTCGCCGACCATGATGGTATGATGATATTTTTTTCCAACCTTCCTGACGATTTCAACTTTTTGTTCCGGTTTCAGCTCGGCTGCGAAGGAACGGATGCCCGCTTGCTTGGCGACAACGGCTGCGTTTTTTTTGCCATCGCCCGTGATCATGACAATTTCTTTGACTCCCAGCGAATGCATTTTCTGGATCACGGAGGGAACCTCAGGCCGGATCTTATCGCTCAGAACGATCATTCCGATGCAGGTTTTGTTTTTTGCAACATAGACAATCATGTTGTTTTTTTCGAAATAATCATTCGCGACATGTTGGTGGCGGCTCAGGCATCCTTGTCCGTAATTTTTTTCCATAAACGCGTGGGAGCCGACGGCATATTTTTGACCGTTGAACTCTCCTTCGACGCCTTGCGCAGGAAATTCGAGAAAGTTGCTCGCGAGCGGAAGCGTTTTGTGAATCGAAAGGGCTTTATCGACAATTGCTTTGGCGATTGAGTGGGAAGAAAATTGTTCTAAAACGGCGGCATGATAAAGGACATTTTCTTGTGTTTCGTCACTGAGAGAAACAATGTCTTCGACGTAAGGAACTCCGAAAGTGATCGTGCCGGTCTTGTCAAAAAGAGCTGCCTGGGTTGATGCTATTTGCTCCATTGCTGCGCCGCTTTTAACGATGATCCCCTCATCGGCAGCGCGGTTGATTCCGCAGATGACTGCGAGAGGCGTGGCCAAGATAAGCGGACAGGGGGTCGCGACAACCAATACAGCAAGCACGGTCGTTAATTCATGCGTCAGCAAATATCCGATAAGCCCCATCAAAAGAGTTAGCGGCGTAAATAAAATGGCATATCTGTCGGCGATGCGTTGGATTGGCGCTTTTTCTCCCTGCGCTTTTTCGACAAGTGTGACGATTTTGGCGTACTGGCTCTCATTGCTGAGTTTGTCGGCGCGCATTTCGATCGCGCCATTCACATCAACGCTGCCGCTGAGAAGCGGGTCGCCGACGGTTCGGTTGCGCGTTAACGGTTCTCCCGTGATGGCGGATTCATCGATTTCTGCGGAACCTGCGACGATAGTGCCGTCAACAGGCACGAGATCTCCCGGACGAACAATCAGAATATCTCCGATTTTGACTGACTGAACGTTGATTTCTTCCATTTTGTTGTCCAGCTTGCGCCGTGCGGTTCGGGGTGCTCGCTTGAGCAATGCAGTCAGCGAAGAAGTGGCTCTGCGCATGCCAAAAGCTTCAATCGACTCTCCGCCTGATTGCATTAACACTACCACGGCGCCAGCAAATGCCTGGTTGAGAAAAATGGCGGTGAAAATCGCTAGCATGGCGACAATGTCGGAGGCAAATTTGCCATGAAAGATACCATAAAGAGTTCTGTAGACGATCGGAGCGCCGCAGCAAACAAGAGTGGCATACCAAATCCAGTCGCTCCACTCAGGTTCGTTCAATGCGAAACGGCAAAAAATTCCCAGCAATAATCCTATAAAAGCAAAAATGGGAAGCGGAGAGTTTTTAATAAATAATTTAGTTTGCTGGATCGCGCTGCTCATGTTCTTCTCATTGTTCATCATTAGTTCTCGAGCGGAGGAATAGCTATGCAGACGTTGCCGTGGCGTTTCAAAAATATAGCGACATGATCGTGGAGGAATTCCTGAACTTGTTTGGGCGCGCGGCCGATAAGGTGTTTGGAATCGGAATATCGATCAATTTCTTTTTCGGTGAGCTGAAAGGCTGGGTCTTTACAGATTTCTCTTGCCGAGAGACTGTTGTTTTTGGCTAAACGCCGAAGCTTTTCGTGAAGTTCTTGCCGGTTGCCGCCCCGTTTGACAGCTTCCATTAGAATGTTTTCCATCATGAGGCGGGGACTTTCTTCTTCCAGGCGGCTCTGGACGGCTTGGGAATCGACTTGTAAACCCTCAATGAGAGGAACCAGGATGTTCAGAATGGAGTCAGCCGCAAGAAAAGCTTCCGGCAGGCAAAGGCGCCGATTTGATGAGTCGTCCAGGGAACGCTCTAGCCATTGCACCGCCAATGTATAAGCGGGATTTTGCGAAAGAGAGATGAGGAATCGCGAAATTCCACAGATGCGCTCGGAATAAATCGGGTTGAGCTTATATGGCATAGCCGAAGAGCCGACCTGCGTTTCTAAATGATTTTCATGCAATTCTTTGTCGTGGGCCAAAAGGCGTAAATCGGTTGCCATTTTATGGACGCCGGCTCCGAAAGCGGCTAGAGAATGCAAGATCTGTAAATCAATTTTGCGCGGATAGGTTTGCCCGCAAATCGGCAAAATTGTTTCGAAGCCGAAATCTTGAGCAATCAGAGTTTCGAGTTTTTGGGTTTTTTCATCATCGCCATTGAAAAGAGTCAAAAAGGATGCGGACGTCCCTGTAGCGCCCTTTGTTCCGAGAAAAGGAAGGTTATGATGAAGCCTTTCCCATTCGAGGGCATCTGTTAACAGGTCTTGCAGCCAAAGACAGGCCCTCTTGCCAATCGTTGTTGGCTGGGCGTTCTGGTAATGAGTATATCCGACGCAGGGCGTCGAAGCGAATTTTTCTGCAAAGGCGCTGAGGCGCCGGATCGCAAGGGTGATTTTCTGCAATAAGAGGTGCAGGGCTTCTTTGATCTGAATCAGGTCTGCATTGTCGGTAACATAGGTGGATGTAGCTCCGAGATGCAGAATGGGTTTCGCCTCGGGGCATTGATCGCCGAACGCATGGATATGCGCCATTGTCTCGTGTCGGAATTTCGATTCATACTGGCGAACTTTCTCGAAGATGATGTTTTCGAGGTGCGCGCGCATCTCATGAAGCTGTCGCTCGGTAATCGGCAGACCCAGTTTTTGCTGGGCAGATGCGAGCGACAGCCAAAGTTTTCGAAACAATATCGCCCGATGACGTTCGGAAAAAAGAGCCAACATCTCTCGGCTGGAGTAGCGCGAGACAAGAGGGCTCTCGTAGCTGTTGTCATCCATTGGAATGTTCAATCAGGATTCGGATCTGATCCACCAGCTGCAGCGCTTTTGCTTTATCGGCGTCGCTGAGGCGGCATTGCGAATGTTTGTACATTTCGCGAGCCCGCTTCAAAAACGTCAAACCATGGGCGCTGAAATTAGGCAGGCGTTTATCGTCATCCGCAAGAGGAAACATCTGCCGGATCAGTTTGAGCAATTCCTGTTTGGGTTGCCCTGCATAATTGTTGACAATCTCCTGCTTGCGCTCAATTTCTCCATCGCGTGATGCAAGAGTGTAGATTGCCTGCCGGGGCATTTGATCGATTTTAGGATGCAGCGCGGCCGGCATGATGGAATAAAACTCGTAGTATTGCAAAAAGTTGTAAGGCGTTTGCCGGTTGCCATAGGTCGTATATAGCCATGCAGTAAACGCGCCATCGCGATATTTTTTCAGAATGTCTTGCGCTTTTTTGATGCGCTCGCCATGTAAAATGACCGCTTGGTTGGTGATTGCCTTCACTTCAGATGTGATCGCGACAAGCGCTTTTAGATCGCTGTCTACATCATCTGTTTCTGCGTGGCGGAAGGACTTCAAAATTTCTTCGAGAGCGTTTTTTTCGGCATCGTTCAGCGCCGTTACACGAAAGACGCCGGAAAAGCTCGATAGATCTCCATTTGTCGCGCGTTCGACAAGAGCCGTCATTTTGGCTTGCGGCGATTCCTTGGGTTTGAAACGCAGACTGAGAAGATCGTTAAATTTCGACATGGCTAGATCCTCTGTAAAATTTCATTGGTAAGCGCCACATAATCTTCTGCAGCGCGGCTTTTGGGAGCCGTCTCAAAAATCGGCTTCCCATATATCGTTGCTTCAGAAACAGCGATATCGCGCCGGATCTTTGCTTGCAAGAGTTTTCCGGGAAAAGTTTGTTCCGTTACATGTAAAAATGCATCGTTGCTCTTGCCTCGAGGATTCCAAAATGAGAGCGCTACTCCGAGAACTTTGAGGCCATGTCGCTCTGCAATGTTGTTGATAAATAGGGAGAGTCGCTGCAATCCTTTTACGCTGTAAAATTCGGGGGTTGCGCAAACGAGTGAATAATGCGATGCGATGAGCGACGATTCTGTCAGCCAGCAAAGAGACGGCGGTGTGTCGATCAGAATAAAATCATAATTGAGAGGCCGCAAAACTTCTTTGAGACGCTCGTGGGAATAGCGGTCTGCTGCGAGCGAACCGGAAACTTCTACGCGCTCAAGCCAGGTATCCGCAGGAATGATGTCCATCCCTTTAATGCATGTGGGTAAAATCACTTCTTCGAGCGTTTTTTCACCTTGCAGCACAGGGGCCATACTGTCCTGCTCATCGGGGTCGAATCCAAGCCCTGTGGTTAGGTTTGCTTGGGCGTCAAAATCAATGAGAAGGACCTTTTTTTTGTGAAATTTGCAAAGGGCAGCACCAAGGTGGAGCGACGTCGAAGTCTTTGCCGTTCCGCCTTTGAAGCTGGTGATCGAAATGACATTCATAAATTTCCTATGTTCGTGCATCGATCGAAAAAGGAGACATAAGCGATCGAGCGTCTCGTTCCTTCACGACTTTAGCAAGAAAATTTGAAATGTCAATCTCTCCGTGGACTACATTATCGCGTGTGCGAAGCGCGGCAGTTTTGTTTTCCAGCTCTTTGTCTCCCACCGTGAGGATGTAATTCGTTTTAAGCATTTGCGCAGTGCGCACTTTTTTGCCGACAGATTCGTTTGAATCGTCGACATCGACGACGAAACCGGACTGGCGGATCAGTTTGGCTAGCGCATGTGCATAATCGTTATGTCTATCGGCAACCGATAAAATGCGGATCTGATACGGGCTCATCCATAAGGGGAATTTGCCTGCAAAATGCTCGATCAGGATGCCAAAGAATCTCTCGACGGAGCCGAACAGGGTTCTGTGCAGCATGACCGGGCGTTTGTGCATACCATCGCGATCGATGTATTCGAGGCTGAATTTTTCCGGCAGCGACATGTCAAGCTGGATTGTTCCGCATTGCCAAAAGCGTCCGAGGGTGTCGCGGATATGGATGTCGATTTTGGGGCCGTAAAAAGCTCCATCGCCTGCATTGATGCGGTAACTGTGGCCGCGATCGTCTAGAGCTCCTTTGAGGCTGCTTGTCGCAAGTTCCCAGTCAGCGTCTGTGCCCATGGATTTTTCCGGTCTTGTGGATAGCTCCAATTTGTAAGGCAGGCCGAAGACTGAATAAACCCTGTCAGTCAAGTTAAGGATATGGATAATCTCCGAACGGATCTGCTCGGGAAGAATGAAAATGTGGGCATCATCTTGGTGAAAGCCTCGTACGCGGAACAGACCATTAAGAGCGCCGGATGCCTCGAAACGGTGGACGTGTCCGATTTCAGCCACCCGCATAGGAAGTTCGCGATAGCTGTGGGAGTGAGTTCGGTAATAGAGCATGCATCCCGGGCAGTTCATTGGCTTGATTGCGAATTCGCGATTCTCAATTTGTGTGACGTACATGTTGTCTCGGTAATAATACCAGTGTCCCGAGCGCTCCCACAGTTCTTTGCTGAGCATGATGGGCGTTTTGATTTCGATGTAGCCGGCTTCTTGAAGGAATGCTCGCAAAAATTCCAGGAGCCGGTTCCAGATGATCATGCCGCGGGGATGGAAAAACGGCATTCCGGGGCCTTCCTCTTTAATTGAGAAGAGATCGAGCTCGGGTCCCAGGATTTTGTGATCCCGTTTTTTTGCTTCTTCGAGCATTTGCAAGTAGTCTTTAAGCCGCTTTTTGTCGGGAAAGGAAATTCCGTAAATCCGTGTCAGCATCTCGCGGTTCGAATCTCCGCGCCAGTAGGCGCCTGAGTTTTTCATGACTTTAAATGCCTTGATCTTGCCCAAATTACTCAAATGGGGGCCGCGGCACAGGTCTGTGAATTCTCCTTGGCTATAGGCGCTGATGGGCTCTTCTGCAAAAGAATCGATGAGTTCGCATTTGTAGGGGTTGTCTTTGAATGCCTCTTTCGCTTCTTTTTTGTTTGGAAATTCCAATCGCTGCGGTTTGTAGTTTTCGGCGATAACAGCCTCTACTTCTTTTTCGATGCGATCGAAATCCGCTTCTGAAATAGAGAGGTTGGCAAAATCATAATAAAAGCCGTTTTCGATGGCTGGGCCGATCGTCGGTTTTGCTTGAGGCCAGAGCCTTTTTACAGCTTGTGCCAGCACGTGGGCTGATGTATGCCAAAAGACTTCTTTGCCGAGCGCATCGTCAAAGCTTGAGAAAATGACCTCATCGCCATTTTTGAGCGGCCATGAAAAATCCCGCGGGGTTCCATTGACGGTGACTGCAATCGCCTGATCCGGCGCCGTCAGGTTCATTCGTTCGGCGGCATCTTTGGCTGTTGCATTGTCGGGAAGTTGAAGTTCTGTCTTTTGGTTGATACGAATTTTCATAGCGCTATCCTTTTAACAATCTCAGTAGTTTACAAAAAATGGGAGCTAAAGAGAAACAAGATTTCGATAGATTGGGATTCTTGAACTTGGGGGCCATTATCTGATAGGGTTAGATAAAAGAGGTCTAAATGAGAAAATTCTTGCTTTCCGCTGTTGCTCTAGCCGCTTCATCGGCCATAGCGGCGCCTGTCGGCAATCCTTCTTTCCCCGAATTGTTGGAAGAGGGGTATTTCATCCCGGCCAAAAGCCCTTTGGATTTACGGGCCGGCTACGAAGGAGACTTTATTTGCGATGCGCGGATGAGGCAAGAGGAAGAAGGCCACGGGCATGTCGATAGTTATAAGCAAGATACAAATAGCGGCATTGTGACTATAAATTTTTTGGACCGCGTCGATTTTTACGGGGTTTTCGGTTCAAGCCGTGTATGTTCGGATTGGCGCTTTACGGACGTAGATCGGATGGTCAACCGTGTTCAGATGGAAACGAGCTATCATTTTCTTTGGTCGGTCGGCGGACGAGGAATCTTGCTGAAATGGGGAAAAACGGTGTGCGGGGTTGGCGCGCGCTATAATCATTCATCGCTAAAACCTACCTGGACAACTATCAATGGCGTTCCCATTCCCACGGGCGGCACCAATTTGCACTGGCGTGAGTGGCAAGTCGATTTCGATCTTTCCCATCAGATTGAAATTTTTGTTCCTTATATCGGCGTCAAATATTCAAACGCTCGCACGAAGCTCGGCAATTATTCGGTTCCTATCTCCAGCAGCGGCAGCGGTTCGATTCATATGAAGAACCGAACCCCCGTCGGGTTAGTGATCGGCTGCGCGATCACAACGGATCAATATTTTGTATTTAATATCGAAGGTCGCTTGATTGATGAGATGGCGGCGTCGATCGTCGGTGATTTCAGGTTTTGATGAGACTTCGACATCTGGCTCTATATTCCGCACCGTCAGAAATTGTGACTTTGGGCCCCATCAAAGCCTCTATAGTCGGCGATCGCAAGCGGGTGCGTATTAATGCAATACGTGCCTGCTTGCGAAACCTGCGGTTGTCGATTCTAGGGAACTTTCTCGCTGGCCGAAATTCACCATTTCGGACGGTGCGGAGTCTGGCATTTGTTCTCTTTTCTTTGCTGCTTTTTCAAAAAGTCGAGGCTTCGTTTGTCGGCTGTCCCGCTAACCCATCCACCCTGGAAGAAGGGTTTTTTATTTCCGACAGATGCTGGTCTAGCATTCACGCGGCGATATCGGGGGATGTTCTTTTCAACAAACGGCTTAAACCGTGCCGGTCATCCGGGCATGGCATCAGCCATTCGGAAATGAACTGGAGTTTAGCGGCATGCGATTTTGGTTGGGACATTCGGGAACGGGCAAGTTTTCATCTATTAGCTGGGCCGGCAATTGCCACCACAATCCGATGGCGGCAAGAGAACGAGGCTATTACGGCATCGAGCAGCCAGGGGGCTTTTTGGGGCGCATCCGCCAAGCTCATCGTGTTGGAAATAAAAGATACGGCTCTCGGCGTTGATTTCCATGGAGGCGGCATAGAATGGATGCATGGTCCGCTGACGGTTAATCAAACATCTGCCTCGACATTTTCGTCGCGAATGTATTTTTGGCAAATCGCTGCCGGCCTTTCTCAAAATGCGGGAATTTTCCGGCCTTATGCTGCAGGCGTTGTCGATCGAACGGTGAGCATCGTGCGGCCGCATCAATTAAAAAAGCGCCGCTTTCACGACCTCGTTCATACCGGAATCGTGGAAGGGTGCTCGTTCACTGTTGGCTCTAGGATTTTGTTGAATGTCGAGGCGCGTCAGTTCTTTGAGTCGGGCATAACGCTTTCCGGCGAGGTTCGTTTTTGATCTTTCGAAAATAATAAAAGTGGCTTATCCTACTTCTTTTATTTAGAAATTTTGTAGGAATGCTCATGAAATTTTCCCTGCCGCGCAGCCTTTTTTGTTCTGCCATTCTCTGCTTGAATTCGCCGCTTTTTCTTCAGGCCGCCGATACGCAATTCGCTGAAAAACAAAATGAAAATGACATCGAAGCTTTACGGCGATGGCTGAATGATAAACGGATGGTCACGTTGCGCGAGCTCGGCGGAGACCTGTCCATAAGCGGCGAAGCTCGTGTCGAGATGCAGGACTTCAATCAAGTAAATGATGGGATCCAGCAATTTGGGGCGAATGGAGCTACCGGCAAACCGTCTCTTGCTTGGGATATCGAAGTGAACCTCATGCTGGACTATCGTACCGATTATACCTGGGCCGCAATCAAACTCGAATTCGACAACGACATGGGGACAACCAGTGGAACGGTCAATAAGATTCGCCTCGAAAAGGGGTATCTCGGAGGACGGTTTATCGCTGGAGACACATTTACCTGGGATGGCGAGATTGGACGTCGTTACTTTTCGAATGTCTATGATTCAAAAATTGAATTCAGCTCTTTTTTTGATGGCGCGCTGTTTCGCTTGAGCAAGGCGTTTGTATCAATCGGCGATTTTTACTTTAACCCCGGCGCGTTTTTGGTGGACGATAAGACGAATCATTATGGAGTGATCGGCGAATTGGGAATGCTGCGGATCGGGAATATCGGCCTCGGCGCAAAGTATTCCGTCGTCGATTGGAAAAAGCATTTTCCCAATCCTTTGAAAAACCACCGTTTTAACTATGTCGTGCAGCAATTCCTTCTGTTTTACCAATTTAATCCCAACTGGATCGGCAAGCGGCTGATCAAGTTTTATGCCGCAGGGCTGTCGAATTTGATCGCAGAAAACCTCGTATTGCCGGATCGCTATCCGCAAGCGGGCGACCCTGGAGTTGAGATTAAAGACGGCAAGGTAGTTATTCCTAAGGAGAGCCCCTCTTATATCAACACTACATCTTATGGAAAGCAAAATTGGGGTTGGTATGCAGGAGTTGCGATCGGCCAAATTAAGAAGCAGGGCGATTTTGCGGTTGAATTCGACTATCAGTGGGTGCAAGCGCAAGTGGTTCCCGAATTTGATTTCAATGGCATCGGCCGCGGAAATGCGACAAAAACGGGATTATATACTGTGAATCTCGATGGTTCCGGCGATTATCAGATCGCTTCAAATGCTGTAGGCTGCGGCAATTATCAAGGCTTCGAGGTCGATTTGCTCTATGCATTTACGAACAATTTGTCTGTCGAAGAGAACTTCAAATGGTCGAAGACCCTCGACAAGCAGCTTGGGCCTAACATCCATTATAAATCTTTCGAAGTCGAGTTTATTTACGCGTTCTAAGAGGTTGTCCCCAAGGAATCTTGGGGATGCTCATTCATTTTGAAAATAAATAGTGATTACTTTGTGTGCAAAGCGGAAAAAGCCGATGCGTTTTTCCAGCCGTTCTTTTTTGCCGTGAGCGAAAACCATATTCATTGCCCGCTCAGCGAAGAATGGCCGATAGTCATCTAAAATCTGTTTGCTGTCGTCTCTTTTATGAAGGAATAGACAGTACATAGGATGGCTTTCTTCTTCAAAGACGTTTCTTAATTCAGTTTTTTGCAATTGGAGAGGCATTAAACGGATTGCGTCAACACAGTAATTGAACCAGGTCAAGCGATGGTAATGCCGTGAAGGAAGGAGAATGATCAATTTGGGGAAAACGGCAAAAAGCAAAATCGCATCCCACCAAGAATTGCTTTGCAAGATGATGATCGACGACGGTTCTGGCGTGGGCGGCAATATTTTTAGGGTGCGAAAGCGCTTTAAGATTTTGCGGACAAAAAACGGAAACAGCAAACTTGAGAGCCTCCCCGAAAGGCCAACGGTTGCGAGCAGTGCTAAAATGCCCATGAGGGCAAAACCGCTAGAAGCTGAAAAGCCAAGTTGTTCACTGATTACATAGAGGCAGAATGACGCGAGAAGCACGCCGACAAAACTGCAGAAGCTCGCAGTCGCGATTACCTGGCCCCGTTTTTCATCCGGGCTGTTTACTTGGATGAACGAATCAAACGGGATCAAAAACGCTCCACCGAAGACCCCCAGCAAGGTCAAACATATGATGGCCATTGTTAATGAGCTTGCGAAAAGATGAAGGAGTATGAACAGGATTCCAATGAAAAAGCCGCTGATGCAGGAAAGCCCCGGCTCGACTTTGTCTTTCGAAAGCTGGCCGGCGAGGATCGCTCCAACAGCAATGCCGACAGCCGTAGGAAGGAATAGATAACCGCCGCCAACTTCGCTTAAGTGCAGCGATTGCATGGCATAAGGAATAATGTTGAGCTGTGTAAATCCGCCGATAAATAGGAAAAATGCTGAACCGAAGATCGCCGACGTTAGATGCGGAACCGACCAACTCAGTTTAAGCGTTTGATAGATCTCATATAGAAAGAATGGGTTAATTTTCTTAGTAGAATTTTGTGGTGCAGTGCGTTGGATGCCGAGACAAGTAAAGAGTCCGGTGACAGCGATCGCCAAGCAGAAAAAGCTGACGAAAATGAAATTTTTATGGGTGATGTCAGTCAAAAAAGAGGCCAAAAAGGTGCCGAGGATGATGGCTAGATAAGTGAAAGAAGTCATTGAGCCGTTGGCTTTTGAGACCATTCTGGGTTCAACGAGTTCAGGAATGATTCCATATTTTGATGGGCCGAAGATTGCGGCTTCTGAAGAGAGACAAAACATCGCAAAATAGGCAGCCCATTCAGATTGAAACCAAACAGCGATAACTCCGAAGCTCATAATGACAACTTCAAGAGCTTTGGCAAAAACGATAATTGTCCGCTTGCTCATCCGGTCGGCTAATACACCCGCTCCGGAAGAAAACAGCAGAAAGGGAATGACAAAGATCGCTCCAACCAACGAAAGAATCGTTGGCGCGGCAGCGGCTCCTTTGACATTGATCAGCAGGTAAATGACGAGAAGCTTGAAAATGTTATCATTAAGAGCGACTAAAAATTGCGTGGCGTTAAGAAGGTGGAAAGACAGGTAGGTCGATTTAAAAAATCTGCCCATGCAATATTTCTATGTTTTACCATTCGCAAGTCCATTTCGCCTGGACTTGCCGGGCGATCTTGCATTAAGTCTATCGTACCTTATAGCAGACATTGGTGCGATTCAATTTTTCATTCAACAAAAGGAAGTTCGAATGGTCTTGGAAAGCCAATTTTTCAAGTTCTTCGGGATTATAAATTAGACATACCTTTGTCATCACAAATATTGAGCAGGCAGCCCACTGTTAGTTGGCCTTATATTATGAGTCCTTGGGGAGGTGTTCTTGCCATGTTCGCCGTTGCCGCGAAAATGCAGGTAATGACTGCAATTCAGCTACAACAGTATTACGACGGCAAATTTGACCGCATTACGGGGGTAGTCTAAAAATTTTTCAGATTTGCTATTTATTGTGGCTACTAGATCTTCCCTACTAATTCTGATATCCTGATTCCGAATACCTTTGAAAACAAATGACATTATTTGCCAGCCATCGGATTGAGCGGTTGATCGATATTTTGGCCGAACGCCTGACGGCCGATCACGAGCTTTTGAACGCACCGCTTGCCGCAATCCCGGCCTCTTCAGGGGCGGGTCAAGGCAAGCTATTTACCAAGCGAAAGCAGCTTACAACTGCTTCGGTTCCTCAAGCGGCGGAAGAATCTCCTCCTTTTGAGGAGGAGTTCTTCAACGAGCGATGGATGCTGCTTCCCAGCTTGGTCAATAAACAGTATCTGATGGCGGAGCTTGTCAAACGGCTGCCGGGACATGCGCTGGCGGGCGTGCAATTTTTGGGTTGGCGCGAGGCTTTGCATCGGATCTGTTCTGATTACGCGCACATTCCGGACCGGCTGGAGATTGAGCTGAGGCTTGCTAAAATTTTTTTAAATGATTTGCCGGCTGAAAGTAAAGAAGCTCTTGAGCCTGTCATGGATTGGCTGAAAGCCGGTCCTTCCCGCATTCAAACTCTCGTTCGCTCGCTAGCTCATCCATTTACGGAAGCGCTTTACTATGGCTCTGAAATGGCAGAGCCTTGGCAGCAAACGCTCTATGAAATGGTTTTGTCGGATGGTTCTTGGGCTTCGCCAACACAAATCCTTCAACGGGCTTCTTTTCCTTCGACGGTTTCACAAGTCCATAGCTTTTGCGTCGATGAGATGCCGTCTATTGGATGGGATTTCATAATCTCCAAGGCCCCCAATTTATCGATCTATCTCTTTTCGCCATGCTGCATGTATTGGGAAGACAGCATGTCCGACTCAGAGCGACGTTATGCAACCAAACGGCTACGGGAGAGAAAGGTTTCAGCTTCGTCGCTGGAGGCATATGAAGGATATTTGCGAGACACTCATCCCATTTTGGCAAATTGGGGACGATTGGGAAGGCAAACGCTGCATTGCCTGGATGTGCATGCTTTGCCGCTTGCCGAGGCTTATGAAGAGCCGGAAGAGCCGAATACGCTATTGCAGATGGTTCAGCAAGATATTTTGTTTTTGCGGACAAAGCAAGAAACTACTTTTAAAAGACAGAATGATTCGACGATCCAAATTGCGGCAGCCGGATCTTCCCGATTACGGGAAGTTCAGATTTTGAAAGATAACGTTTTGCATTTCTTGAATCGCAATGCCTGTCCCTTATCAGAAATTTTAGTCTTGGCGCCGGATATCCGACCCTACGAGCCGATCATCCAGTTTGTTTTCGGGATGGATCTGCCTATTCGCATCGACCCCGTGGCTGTTTTTCCGCAAAATCCTTATCTTCAAGCATGGCAGCTTTTATTCGATTTGATGGGTAGGAACTGGGAAGTTGATGCGGTTCTGGAGTTGTTTGAAAATCGCGCTTTTCAGGCAAAACATCATTTGACGTCGGAGGATTTGCATTGGTTTCGTACTTGGCTCAAGGAAGCCAAGGTGCGTGGCTATCTTGCAGCTCGCGCGGGCTGCTGGGCGGATGGAATACGGCGTATGATTTTGGGCTTGGTCTATTTATTGCCCGAAGAAACGCCTCTGCCGCGCATTCAAAATGTCGATTGGGGCCAAGCCGAGCGGCTCGCAGGATTCATTGCTCTCATCGAACTTTTGAAACGCCATCTGTTAGCGTTTCAGCAAAAAAATCGAACCCTTGATGAATGGATCTCTTTATTGACTTGCGCTGGCCGCGAGTTGTTTACAGCCGATGACGATGACGATCATTGGCGATCCTTTTTGTGCAAACTTTCCAATGCCGCTCCCTTTTTTCCCGACGCCCCCTTTCCTTTCGAGCTCATTCGCAGCCTTTTTGAGCAGCAATGCCAATCAGCTACCATGGCTTTTCAAGCCCATTTTATTGAGGCCATTTATTTTTCTTCATTGCAGCCTGGCGCTGTGCGTCCCGCTCAGGCGATATTTTTGTTGGGAATGGATTGCGAGAGTTTTCCTAGCAAAGAGTTTTCTTCATCCTTGGACTGGACATATAAAAAACCATTCGAGGAAGACCGCGACCGCTATCTGCTGCTCCAGGCGTTATTTTCTGCACGCAAGCAATTTTGCATCAGCTATTGTCATTTATCTGCACATGATGGAAAAGCAGTCGAGGCTGCTTTGCCCGTGCAGGAACTGATGCAAATGATCGATGGGTATTATCCCTCGCCGCAGCCATTGCTGATAGTTCACCCCGCGTTGCCTTACGATCCTGTTTATTTTCAAAAAGACGGTCTCTTGCAATCTTTTTCCATGCAAGATTACTGCGCTGCACGCGCTCTTTCTGCTGCACCGCATATTTTCTGGCCGTCTGCTTCGCAACAATTAATACCAATCCCAGAAAATAAATTCCGGCGGTTTGATTTGTCTGAACTCTCGCTGCTTGCCAGGCATCCATGGAAATACTTTTTACAGCGGCGGCTCAAGATTTTTATCAAAGAAGAGGTTCTTTTTTCCGAATTGCGCAAAGACGATCTTGTGCTGGCTCCTTATCAAGAACAAGATCTTCTTAAGCAATCTTTGTTCCGTCCGATCGATGATGTCCTCGTCGATTATGCACATCAGTTTCCTGCCGGCGTTTTTGGCGAATGGTCGAAAGCGCAGCTGAAAAAGAAAGCCGCGGAATGGCAATCGCATCTTGAAAAATGGCAAATTTCTCCAAAAGATATTTTTTCGGCGTGTTTGGCGCCCCAAAGCCAATCACAACCAATTGTTTTGACTATTCCCGAGTATGAACTTGATGTAGAGATTACCGGCGAGATCGATTTACTAACGTCCTCGGGATTGCTGGTTGCCGGAGAAACAAATCTCAATGGAATTCTACGCCACTGGCCGGCATGGCTCGCCGCCCGGCTGAACTTTCCCAATGCCGTGTCGATCTATTCATTGAAAAAGGGGATTTGTAAAACTATCAACGATATCGATGCCCGAAGTGCCCTGCAGCGCTTTGTCCTTTATGCTTTACGCGCTGAAGAGAGCCTTTCACCGCTTGTTTTTCCTTGGACCGAGCTGTTTTTGAAAAAGAGTTTCGAGGAGTGGCAAGAAGAAGCCCATCAATCGCTGATGAAAGAAGATGAAGATGCTGCGATTCGCTGGGTATTAGAGCGCTCGCAGCCGCTTCCCGTAGAGACAATCTGGCAGGAATGGAACGCTTTTGTAAAACAGACATTTCAGGAGCTGATTCATGAGCCAGTTTAATATATTGGATCCTGAAACAACCCTTTACGGCGCCAGGCTGCTGGAAGCTTCGGCCGGCACGGGCAAGACATTTGCGATCGAACATATTTTCGTCCGGCTGTTGTTAGAAGCTCCTGCTAATGAAGAGCCCCTCATTATCGAACAGATCCTTGCCATCACGTTTACTCGTGCAGCTGCCCGCGAAATGCGCATGCGGATCCGCACCAATATCGAAAAGGCTCTTGCAGAGCTTAAAGGCGAGCCTTCCTGGCCCTATTTGCGCCCTCATGCAAACTCTCCAATGGCCAGGAGGCGTCTTGAAGATGCTTTGCTTGGGTTTGATCGCGCGCAAATCTTCACGATCCATGGATTTTGCCAGCGCGTTTTGATGCAATATGCTCTTGAAGCCCGTGTTTCAATCCGTAATCTTCCCGAAGAATCGTTTCGCCAATCGGTTTTTCCGAAGCTGCTGGATTTTCTGGAGCAGCAGCAAATTTTATGCCCCGAGCAGATGGGGCGGCTGTTATCTAAATATCGCGGCATCGATGCGTTATGCAATGCTCTTTTGAACGCACCGCTCGCCGCAATCCCGGCCTCTTCAGAGAAGGGGGAGTTCTTCAACACTCCTCCGGCAATGGCCGGCAGTTTCGCCGAAGACCGCATTGCTTTTCGCCAAGCTGTTTTGCAGTGCCCTTTGAACGCCCTGCTTGCCGCAATCCCTGCCTCTTCAGGGGCAGGTCAAGGCGAGCTATTTCCCAAGCAAAAGCGGCTTACAGATGCTTCGGGTGGTCCGCAAGCGGCGGAAGAAACGCCTCCTTTCGGGGAGGAGTTCTTCAAATCCGGCATTGATGCGGTGGCCCGCGATTTCGAGCAGATGAAAAAAAATTATAAAACATCCGATTTTCGCGGGGATGATTTTGATGAGCAGCTAGCTGCATTGATGCAACTGTTTGTCCAGCCGGATGACGAGATGGCGTTGCGGCGCCTCATATTTTGGCGAGGATCGCTTTTTTCATTTTTATCTCCTTCAAATAAGAAAATGCGCATTAAAGACGACTATCATTCGCCATTTTTAGAATGGTGCTGTGAATTTTTGGGGCCGCTCATGCAAACCTGTTGCGATGCGAAACGGCTATTTGCCAATCTCAGCAGCGCGTGGCAGGCAGAACTTGCGAAATGGATCGAAGAAAAGGGACTTTTTTCTCCCGATTTTCTGTTGGCGCGCATGAAAAAAGCTATCGAGGATCCCTCATTTTTAGTCCGCATCCAGCAAAAATACCGGGCAGCCATCGTCGATGAGTTTCAGGATACTGATGCGATTCAATGGGAGATCTTCCATCGGCTTTTTTGCAAAAATCAGCGATTGTTTTATCTCGTCGGCGACCCTAAACAGTCGATCTATCGCTTTCGTCAAGCCGATCTTTACACCTATTTCCAGGCGCGTCGGACGTTGGGCGAGCACTGTTCTCTTGATACCAATTACCGTTCCACTCCTGAGTTGATCAGCGCCCTCAATGACCTTTTCAGCGACGAACAGGTGCATCCCTGGCTCTGGCTGCCGCGGGAAAACCGTACAGAATCCTATCGACCTGTCAAAGCAGGATCAACAGAGCATTGGGATCCGCAAGACGGCAAACGACCGCTTCATTTTTTTGCGGTGAATGATTTGGATGAATCCGCTTTTGCATATATCGCGCAGGAAATAAACCATTTGAAAAACCATGTTGCTGGTTTCGGCTCATTTGCCATCCTGGTCAAAGACCGGATGCAGGCGTTCAATGTGCAAACCTATCTCCAATCGCGCCAGCTTCCTTGCTGGGCAAAAAGCCGCTCGCCGCTTGGCCGCAGCTTCGCCGCTCATGCACTGGAAGAGTTTTTCGAAGCGCTTTACTTTCCTCGCGATGCCAGCCGTCTGAAAATTTTTCTGTCGGGGCCATTTGCAGATTTTCCATCGGCCAAGCTATTGGAAGAGTCTTTATTCATCCCCCAGCTCAACGAATGGAAAGCCGTGTTGAACCAACAAGGACTTCCGGCTTTGTTTCGAGAGTTTTTCGGTAGCATGCTTAACAATGCTTCCGTATACGAACGAATCAAGCAGCGCGGGGCTGTGTTTTTCAACGATATCTTTCAGTTGGTTGAGCAGCTATTTGCGATACGCTGTCCGAGCATCGAATCGATCCGCCGATTTTTCCGCGAGCTGGAAGCTGCCGATCCCGATGAAGAATCGTCTGCCCGCCGGCGTGCAGATACAGATGCCGCTGCCATCCAAATCTTGACGATGCATGCCAGCAAAGGGTTGGAATTCGATGTCGTCTTTGTGTTGGGCGCAGCAGCCTCCACTCCGAGCGAAGATGATGAAAAAGAAGAGTCTCAAGCTGAAAAATTGCGGCAGCTTTATGTCGCGCTGACCCGTGCCCGGCTGCGGCTGTATTTGCCGATCGTTTCGAAAAAACATGCAAAGGAAGGTTCGGAATCTCCGCTCGAGCTTTTTTGGCGCCGCAGCAAACTGGGGCAGGAACCTCAAGAAATCGTCGAAAAATTGATCGCAAAAAACTCGAATGTCAGTCTGGAATGCCATTTTGCCATTCAAGAGTCTGCCTCTGAGGCGCCAACTTTGCAGCAGATTATTCCACCGCAGCAAACCGATAGAAAGTTTTTTCCTCGCAAAGTCTTTTCTTACAGTTCGCTTTCTCAAGGAGAAGGCGGCTCTTTTTCTCTTGCGACTCCAGAATCGACAGAAGAAAGGACAATCCATACAATTCCTCGCGGCAGCGAGACGGGCATTGTGTTGCACAAGATTTTTGAAAAGGCTTTACGCGACCATAGTGACATCCAAACAATCGTGCGCGAAGAGCTTCGTTTGACGGCGCTGCAAGAATGGGCCTCCCCAATTCAACAAATGGTGGAACTTGCTCTGTCGCTGCCGATCACGGAAGACGGCGGAACGCTTCTCACGGCTGCTCAGAAGAAGAGCGAGATGGAGTTTTTCTTTACGCTAGAGAATCAATATTTCAAGGGGTTCATCGACTTGGTGTTTATATGGAAAGAACGGCTCTACTTCATCGATTGGAAAACAAATTGGCTGGGGCCGGATGAGTCTTTTTATTCGGAAGACCATTTACGCCAAGCGATGTTCGATGGCGATTATTGGTTTCAGGCCTCGCTATATGCCGATGCCCTTCACCGCGCCTGGCCGAAAGTTTCTTTTGGAGGCGCTATCTATTTATTTTTGCGCGGCATCTATGCGTCTGGCCATGGCCTGTTATGTTTTCAACCTTCGCCTCTTTCATTGGAGCATCGAATATGGACGCAGTAGAAAATTCCGAGATCGACCAGATCTTTGCCTCACAAATCGATCGCCAAGCCAGCGAGAACGCTCGGCAGTTTTTCAGCCGCTTAATGGCGCATTCGCGCGAAGGCCATCTCTGCCTCAAAAGCCCGGAACGAATCATTTCTCAACAGATTGCAGAGGGTTCTGGCGATCCCCTCCCATCTCTTCCGGTTGTTCATGATAATGGACGTTATTATCTGCAGAGGAATTGGGTGTTAGAAACATCCATTTTGCATCATCTTCTGAGGCTTTCGTCAACGCGTCCAGCATTGCCGCTGGATCTAAACGCTACGTCAATTCCTCCCCAGCTCAATTTCCGCCAGGCTGAGGTGTTACGTCATGCCATGGAACATTCATTGACTGTCGTAACGGGAGGGCCTGGCACCGGCAAGACCTTTACAGCTGGGCATTTGATTCAAACGCTAGCAAAAGCTTTTCGTCTCCGCGTTAAGATTGCAGCGCCGACGGGAAAGGCTGCCGATCGGCTGGCCCAAATGGCTGTAATGCCGGACGGCTATGAAATTGAAGCTCTCACGTTGCATCGGCTTTTATCCCTTCAACCCGGCCGATGCCGTTTATTCGAAAAAAGAGAAATTTCGGCAGATCTCATTATTGTCGATGAAGCTTCGATGATCGACGCTTCATTGTTTGCTCACCTGCTCGCAGCAGTCCCTAACGGATCCAGGATTGTATTGCTAGGCGATGCTGATCAGCTGCCGCCCATTGACGGCGGCGGCATTTTCGCCGATCTCGCCGCTTCCATCGCCATTCATTTGGAAGATTGCCATCGGACGAAAGATGACTCGATGCAAAATATTTATCGAGCAGCTCGAACAGTCGATGTAAATCCGCTTTACACGATTTTGGAACCCATGCCAAGAAATCTTGCCGAATGGCTGGAGCCTTGGTTTGGACAGTTGGTGTTTCATGATCGGCCATCTGTCGCAGAACTTCAGGAGCGTTTCGATCGTTTTCGTCTCATTTGCCCGCTGCGCAAAGGACCTTGCGGCGTCGATGCGATTAATGCAGATATTTTGCGCCGTCTGCAACAGAAATTGTCGTTGGGTAGCTGGTGGGCCGCCCCAATCGTTCTTACGAATAACGATTCTTCTCTGCAACTGTATAATGGATCTCCAGCCATTGTCATCGGCAGATACTGCGGGGGTTCAATTCCTGGAGGCAACGAGGAAGTGGTTTTCAATGACGGGCGCTCATTTTTCCTCAGCCAATTGCCCGGCTACGAGATTGCGTTCGCTCTATCAGTTCATAAGAGTCAGGGAAGTGAGTATGAACAGGTCATTTGCGCTTTGCCGTCAGGCAGCGAACAGTTTGCCCGCGAAGCACTTTATACCGCAATCACGCGGGCTAAACATTCCGTTCGTTTACTGGGCGATCGGGCCACTTTGGACGCGATGATCCAGATTCGTTCATGTCAACAAAATGGTCTGATGGAGAGATGGATGGGAGAATCTTTATGAGTCCATTTCGCTCAGGTTTACAATTCCCGAGGCTAATGCATGGAGAGCATAAACACCGCCAGCCCAACCCCATGAGTTGGTGAATATTCTTGTGGCTAGCGAAACTCCAATACCGTAACTTTTCCACGCATTGCGCACGTAATGATGAATAAAATCATTAAGTTTGACCGCCGTTTGTTGGATGCCGAAAGCGGTATCGCCGGCAATGGTCGATGCATTATCACATGCAAACTGACCTACGCACAGAATGCTATTCGCCACAAAAATAGTTTCTGCGATTTCTTTCGAATAAGGAACATTATAAATAGTCCCTACAGCACCGGCAGTTAGCGCGCCAACTGTCCCCATGACCAGTCCGTTTGAGATATAAGCCTGGGCGAGCGATTTTAGATTTTCTACCGTAGCGTGTCCCAGATCTTTTATTGCCTGTTTCGGCCCGCCAAACAATATACCGCCTACGAAATAAATGGCTGGTATTGCTACACGAGTGACATTTTCGGGCGTCGGGAGAAAAGAGAACAAGTCCGGACGACAGATGGCAGCGCCCGATGCGAATAAGCCTGATGTGAATAAAAAGTGATCTTTCACAAATTTCAGGGCAAGCGTGTTGGGTTTTGGGTTTTCCGCGCGTTGATAACGAAGCCTTTCGATGGGAATATCTACTTTGGATACCAACAAATCAAGAACTTCTTTTTGTAGAACATTTAATTGGTTAAACTTATCAGCGGCGTCTTTAAAACGTTTGTTTATGATTTTTGCATCAGCCGGAAGCGGATCGTTTGGCTTATCTAAAAACCGTTTGATATACTCTTTTGCAAGCTCTTGAATTGCCAAGTTATATTGATAATGCGTTCGCAAATCTTTTTTAATATCCCTTAATTCTGAAGCTTGAAGAATCTGTAGGAGATGTTGCATTCGATCCAAGAGCGAGGTTCGTAGGCGGTTCGTGTTTTCGAGCTCATCTACGCAGCTTGAGGAAGTTTGTGTCTGATCGGCTTTTTTTAGCGTTGGCGGAGTATAGTCAAGCAAAATCGATCGTCTTTGAGCGGTAGAATTTTCCCACCATTGGTTTAGGCGAGCGCCTAAACCAGGCTGAGGAGCTGGTGCTTGCGCTGCAGGTTGTTGTGCGTTGTGCGCGCCATGGGGAGGAGGAGCGGCTGGTCGCTGCTGAGCTGGAGCTGCTTGTTGCTGTGCATTGGGCGCGCCATGGAGGGGGGGGGCTGCTGGGAGCGGTAGTGGCTGAGCCGGCGGCATTTGGGCTGCGGGAACTTGTTGGGCAGCGGCTATCGCAGCTTGCGCGGCATGACCAGCGGGAGCGGGGCGTTGAATTTGCAAATTTCCAGTTTGAGGATGAAAGGGTACATAGTCTCTACCACCTCTATGAACAGCTCCTGACATAAAAAACTCCTTCTATAACTTGGACGCTTTTAGCGTCCAACCCTTTAAAAAACTTCACGAAAACGACGGATTAAGCGGATTGAATACGCGCCGTTAAACGGGATTTGGTGCGCGCTGCTTTATTCGATTTATAAATGCCTTTTTTCACGCCCTTATCCATCAGGTGATAGACGCTATTCAACTTTGCTTTAATCGTTTCAGGAGCTTCTTTTTTCTCAAGAGCTGCTTCCAAAGCGCGGACAGCCGTTAAAACGCTCGAACGGTATGAGCGGTTGCTCTCTCGCCGTTTTTTGCTTTGAATATCGCGTTTCAAAGCGCTGGGCTGTCTTGCATTTTCTTCTTTTTTCTTTTGCTGCGGCGCTTTTTCTGCTGATGCTGCTTTTTCTTCTGCCATATGTTCCTAGGTGTAAGGGGCTCGCATCCGCTTAGCGGATGGGGCCGGTTTGCGATTTTTGAAAGCAGGCATTATAATGTGTATAATGAAATTCGTAAAGCGGCTTTTACCCTCGCAAAGATCTCTCTATTTCATGCTTATCGCAGCTGGCGCAGCCATTGCCATTTATTTTTGGATTCAAACCGCTCGTGTTTTGTGGGTAAATTATTTTTTAAATGGGCGCGCTCAGGCATTGGTCAGCCGCTGGGAAGTGGAGGAGGAGTCTTCGAATCGGTATGTATTGACAGCCTCCTATTCGTTTGAGGCAAATGGGCAAACGTTTCATGGCTTTACTCGATTCGAACGCCCGGCATTCCTCAACTCTGATTCGGCCATTGCTGCCGTTAGGGAAGCTGTTGCCGCTCCTAAACCCCTGCCGGTTTGGTTCGACGCCAGCAATCCCGATCGTTCTTCTTTAGAGAAAAAACCTGTAGGAAGCTTGTTGTTCCGCGCGGTTTTATCTTTGGGCGTGTTGATTCATTTCGTGATGCTTCGGAAGAAGGATTGCTCTCAGCGGTCGTCTGCTGCTGTGTAGAGCCGTAGCAAATATTCCAGGCTGATATAAAAATATTTTTTCAGAATGTAAACAATTTTATTTTTTGGGCGATGCTGTTCGAGAATGTTTTTTTCCAGCTCTTGCAGGCGCAGCAAGTAGGTCGGATAGCGTATGGCGCGGTCGAGCAAATCACCGGCAAAAAAATATCGACCCGCTCGCTGGTCGAGCTGATTTGTCCGGCATTCCATCTGGGGAGTGAGAGCGGGTCGTGTGAGATCGATCGGCAGAGGCGGACCTTTTGCGAGGCGTTTTTTGTCGAGGATCAACTCGAATTGGTCATAGATTGTCATCCTCCGCATCGAAAAATAATATCCGCCCCGGCGCATCTGGGACTCGGCCGGTCTGAGCGAGCGTTTTCGGTTGTACAGGCGGTCGTCCAATAGCCAGATTAGCTCGTAGCCCTCTTGAGCATAGTCATGCGTACGCCGGCTTGCTTGAATGGGATCGATTGGGGAGCATTGGATTTCCAGGACTAGTTTTTTTTCTTCCCAGCAAAGGTCGGCGATGCGCAAAATTTTTTTAAACGGTTTTTCGGCTTCGATCTCGGGAATAATTTTTTGGATCTCGTTTTGCAGGATGAGATGATCGACGCTGTTGCTGTGAAGTCGGCATTGCTTTACTGTTTGCAAATGATAAAAATGGGCTTGCCGGTAACGGCCGCTGCGCTTTTGCAGGGGACTTTGGCATTCCAGGCAGCGGTAGCGGCGGAAAGGATCGGCATCGGGCGCTGCGATGATGCGGTCTTCGTCGTCAAGTGCAAATAATGGCAATCGTCTTCCCTGCAGTTGCAAATAATCGCGTCAGGAATATGATATTGACTGAAAGGGGTGTTCTGTCCACAATTCTTTCGTCTTGTTTTGTTTTTTCAGTCGTTTGCAGGATATAAATTATTTTCTTTTGAGCCCTTCTTAGGAGATCATGAGCGGAACTACATCTTTTAGCAATCCCCAGCATCAGCAGAAGATCGAGGAGCTTGTCGCCCTTGCAAAAGAACAGGGGTTTCTCACATACGAGGAGATCAATGAAGTTCTCCCGATGACTTTCGATTCGCCCGAGCAGATCGATCAGGTGCTGATCTATTTGAGCGGCATGGACATCCAAGTCCTCAATCAGGCAGAGGTCGACCGGCAAAAAGAGCGCAAAAAAGAAGCGAAAGAGCTCGAGGGGCTTCCGAAAAGAACTGAGGGCACTTCGGATGATCCCGTGCGGATGTATCTGAAGGAAATGGGCTCCGTCCCCCTTCTCACCCGCGAAGAAGAGGTTGAAATTTCGAAGCGCATTGAAAAAGCGCAAATCCAAATCGAAAAAATTATTTTACGTTTCCGCTACTCGACGCGCGAATCGATTTCGATTGCCAATTACCTGATTTCGCTAAAAGAGCGTTTCGACAAGGTCATCTTGGAAAAAGAGGTGGCTGATAAAAATCATTATATGAATTTGCTGCCGAAGCTCTGCGACCTGATGAAAAAAGAAGATGCTCTTTTGGAAGAACAGCTCATTCGCTTGCGCGATCCTGCTATGAAAAAAGAAGCGCGCGTCCAATTGATGGAAGAAGTGGAAAAGTGCCGGATCCGGTCGCAGGCTTATCTGCGCCGTTTCTGCTGCCGCCATAATATCATTGAAGATTTCGGCGAAGTGATCCTTGCGAGCTATGACCGTTTTCTCGTGCTTGAAAAAGACATCACCGAACTGACGCCTCGCGCAGAAAAAAATAAATTCGCCGCTGCGAAGCTAGTGGCTGCAAAACGCAAACTCTATAAGCGGGAATTGGCTGCCGGCCGCTCTCTGGAAGAATTTAAAAAAGACGTCCGCATGCTGCAGCGCTGGATGGACAAGAGCCAGGAAGCCAAGCGCGAGATGGTTGAGTCGAATCTTCGCCTTGTCATTTCTATCGCCAAGAAGTACACCAACCGAGGCCTTTCTTTCCTGGATTTGATCCAGGAAGGGAATATGGGGCTGATGAAAGCGGTCGAGAAATTCGAGTATCGCCGCGGCTACAAATTTTCCACTTATGCAACTTGGTGGATTCGCCAAGCGGTCACCCGGGCGATCGCCGATCAAGCGCGAACGATTCGCATTCCCGTCCACATGATCGAAACGATCAACAAAGTGCTGCGGGGCGCGAAAAAACTCATGATGGAAACAGGCCGTGAGCCAACGCCCGAAGAACTCGCTCAGGAACTCGGTTTGACCCCCGAGCGCGTTCGAGAGATTTATAAAATTGCCCAGCACCCCATCTCTTTGCAGGCTGAAGTTGGCGACGGCGGCGAGAGCCAGTTCGGCGATTTTCTCGAGGATACTGCTATCGAATCTCCGGCGGAAGCGACCGGCTACGCGATCTTGAAAGATAAGATGGGCGAGGTTCTTTCGACCTTGACTGATCGCGAGCGCACGGTATTGATCGAGCGCTTCGGGCTGCTTGACGGCAAGCCTAAGACTCTGGAAGAGGTTGGCGTCCGATTTAAGGTCACTCGCGAGCGGGTGCGCCAGATCGAAGCCAAGGCTCTCCGCAAAATGCGCCACCCCACTCGCGCGAAACAGCTGCAGGCCTTTTTGGATCTTCTAGAAGGAGAATAGGAATTCCTTAAGGTAAGAATAGGCTTTTTTCGATAATGCCTTTAACTTTCTTTAAGAGAGCTTGTCTTTTTTCAACGACTTCCTTTTTTCTTTCGTTAGATAAGTTTTCATCATATTTTTTGCTGATATTATCAGAAATAATATGCAGAAATGAAAATTCGATTCCTTCTGATAAAGCCGCTTTGGCCATATGTCCAATTTCAGGATCCACGAAATCAAAGCATTGATTGTTCGCTAACCATTCATTGGTCTCAAAAATCACCGAAGGTATATGAACATGATTTCCGAAAACGATACCTCGATCATTTTTGGCAAAATCAAAACAGTTTTTCCAGTGGATTGTTTCACCCTCGACAAAAGACATATTGCCTGTAGCGAGGAAGGTATTTGGGCTGATTTCAGGGCGGGTTGTTCCCAGTTTGCCTACAAAAATCACTCTTTTAAAACCCTTTTTGGCGAGAAAAGCAATGATTCTTCCTCCGATATCGCCCCAATAACTGTGGTGGCAGCCGATAAACACGACTTTTTGGTTATTGATCGATCGGTTCACCCATGAAAAATTGCCTTGGCCATCCCAAGTTGGGTGATCGCCGATTAGAGTGTCCAAACCGTATCCCAGTATTGCAATGTCTCCGTTCGGAATTTTAACGAGATTTGAATCCAATAACGCCTTCCAGCACATGGATTCATCGGGCAATAGATAACGTACATGATCGCAACGCCGGTGATGAATTGCTAAGTAGGTGGAAATCAAAGAAGCATAGTGTCTTACGTAATCTGCGCCCGGAAAGCACCTAATATATAGGTCGTCGCCCAAGATCACAGCTGTGGGACGCTCGCGATTAAACATTTTGCCGGTTTTTTCTATGTCTGAGATACCGCTATTGCGGTCGTATTCTCCTATGACCCAGATATTTTTAAATTCATTTTTTTGGATCCAGTCGTGCACTTTAATATCGAGATAACCATACAAGCAGCTCCCCATCGTATGATCTTGCGGATCAACCATTGTGAATGGACGAATGCTGAATGATTCAGCGGGGCTGATTGATCTTTTGGGCGGTAGAATAGAATCTGCATGTCCATTCGGGCCGACACAAGCAAAATAGATCAAAAAATTTGCGATTTTTCGTGAAAAAAGAGATGGAGCGTACCGGGTTCGAACCGGTGACCTCAACAATGCCATTGTTGCGCTCTACCAACTGAGCTAACGCCCCTTTTGATTGGGAAAAGTATATGGGGCGGCTCATTATTTTAAAAGAAGAGCCAGTTGCAAAAGCTGAAGAAATTCTAATTATTTATTTTTGATTTCCAGTAGGATGATCCGTATGGCACGGTTATCCTATTTTCTGTTGGGACTTTTGATATTTGCCTTGATTAACATTCCGCCCGATTGCAGCAATCATTGGCGTGCGAGCGTGGCTTCTGCTTTGTCCCCCGCTTGGCAAGCATTTATTCCCTATCATTCGAAAAGCGAGAATATTTCAGGGAGCGAAATCGAAGCTTTGCAATCCCAGGTCAATATCCTGAATGAGTTGCTGCAGGATGAGAAACGCCTGCAAAGTCAATCAGAAGCATTGACGGCTCTTGTGGAAAAAAAGGATGCCGAAGCTTTGCAAAAGAACATGCGGCTTCGAGCCGCTCATGCAAAAGAGCTGCTCTTATTGCAATATCAATCGGTGCCTGCCCGGGTTGTTTTTCGAGAACCTTCTTCGTGGAGCAGCGCCATCTGGATTTCGGTTGGCAATGCGGATAATCGCGCGCTGGAGCGGATAGTCGTTGCTCAGAACAGTCCCGTTTTGGCAAATCAGAGCCTCGTCGGGGTGGTAGAATATGTCGGAGAGACGCAATCGCGCGTTCGGCTTATTAGCGATGCGGGAATGGCATGCGCTGTTCGAGCGATTCGTGGTGGAATGCAAAACCGCGAAGTTATCCATCATGTGCAAAATCTTTTGACGCATGTTGAAGTTCGGCCCGATCTTTTTGCCTCGCCAGAGGAACAAAATCGCTTTGTCGATATGCTTTCAGCTTTTAAGTACCGGTTTAAGGAAACAGAAGATGAAATGCTTGCAAAAGGCGAAATCTGTGGATGCAGCGCTCCTCTTTTTCGATCCCGATCGACGACTCTAAAAGGGACCGGGTTTAATTATGACTTTTCCGACGAAGAAGGGCCGGCTCGAGATCTGCGCTCCGGAATGCCGATCGGAAAACATTGCGTAGAGAAAAAAGCGTTGATCCAGCAAGGCGATCTTTTGGCGACGAGCGGTTTCGATGGCGTTTTTCCGGCCGGCATTCCCGTTGCAATTGTCACGGCCGTCGCTCCTCTGAAAGAGGGTGGCTATACTTATGAGATTGAAGCTAAGCCGGCTGCCGGAGATTTAATGGATCTGCAAACAGTTTTTGTCTTGCCTGCAACCGGAATCAATGCAAAAGTTTCTGATTGATCGTTGCAAATCGGCTAAAGAGATATTGTCAAACGTATAGGCATTCATCCGGCGCCGTTCGGCTGAAAAATTATCTTTCTGCATTAGCGAGATATGAAAATTTTCCGGTGAAACCACTGTTCCGCAGCTCGTCAATTCCCGCCCAGCTTGATGATCGTGGGGATCCAAAAAGAACAGAGGCCGGTCAAATCGAAGGAAATCGTAGCCGATCGAGGAACGGTCGCCGAGATAATAATCACACCGGTTCAAAAGTGCAAAGATTGGGGGAAAATCGAGAAGAAATTGCAAGCGACCGTTTTGATATTTTCCGATCAGCCGCTCAATTTCAGGAGCATTTTTGACAACTGTATTTGGATGCAGTTTGACGATGAGATTGAATGAATCGGGCAAATGCTTGGCCAGAGTCGGAAAAGCTTTCCAAAAAGAACAATTGTTTTCCGAATCTTCCCAGGTCGGCGCATAGAGCACTGTGGGCTGTTTTTGGGAGAACGCCGCAATGGGAAGGTCATCGTAAAACTCTCTCCATTTTTGATAATAGAGGTAGCGGTATTGGCCGATGCGGATAACCGGCGGATCGACTCTTTCGTCTTTGAGAAAATCGGCCATCTTTTGGCCATAAATCAAAGCGAGATTTTCATCGCGCAGTACGTCGAAAAACGGAAAGATTCTGCCTTTGTCCGAATTCCCGTGCGGCAGCCAAATTGTTTTGCATGGAATGGGGCCGATAGAGGCGAGCAAAAGAGGGCGCGAAGCGCAAGTTGCAAGATGAGTGAACGACTGCAAGGTGCTTTGAAGTTTCGGCATGGATGTTTCGATGATTTCGAGGCCGGGATAGTACTGTTCGGCTAATTCGCGCACTTGAGGGTCTACAATGATAAGAGGCCACCCTAAAAGGGCGCAAAAAGGAGCGAGATGATCGAGAAACAGGTAGGTAGACTCAAACATCAGCCCTGCGGCGCGGATGGTCTGATTTTTGTTTTTCGGGGTCGGCACGAATATTTCAGCTCTGCTCATAAAAATCCATTTTGCGTTAGTATACCCAAACTAATGGAAATCAGCATCGATACACAAGCTCTTCATCAGTGGTTCAAGGAAACGCAGCGTCCTTTTCCCTGGAGGGAAAATCCCACGCCTTACCGCGTTTGGATTTCAGAAGTAATGCTTCAGCAGACGCGGGCATCGGTAGTGATTCCTTATTTCGAACGCTGGATGGAATTATTCCCTGACGTACATGTATTGGCGCAAGCTTCCCTGGAAGATGTGATCAAGGCATGGGAAGGCCTTGGCTATTACGGACGCGCCCGGCATTTGCATGAAGGCGCTCGCCAGATTGCCGCTCAGTTTAAAGGATTCATCCCATCAAAACGCGAGCAGCTTGAGAAAATTAAAGGGCTTGGTCCTTATATGGTGAACGCCATGCTGAGCTTCGCCTTCCATCAGAGGGCTGCCGCTGTCGATGGCAATGTCATGCGCGTATTGACGCGGCATTTTATGATCACAGATGATATCGCCCGCCATGCAACGAAAAAAAATGTTCAGGCTTTGGCTGATCAAGTGCTGGATGATAGAAAACCTTGGGTTACGGCTGAGGCTTTGATCGAATTAGGCGCAACCATTTGCCAGCCCAAGCCTCTTTGCGCTTTTTTCCCCCTCAAGTCGAGCTGCCTGGCATGCAAAGAAAATCGAACAGATGAGTTTCCGGTAAAATCCAAGGATATGCCGGTTACCGTATTGAACAGGTCTGTTGCGGTAATCGAAGAAAATGGCGCGGTTTTGCTCAGAAAAGGCATTCCGGGAAAAGTGATGGCCGACTTATATGAGTTTCCTTATTTCGAGGGATTGGATCGCCCTTTGCCGCAGCATATTAGTGCTTTGTGGCATCTCGACACAGCTTTTGTCCGCTGTTTGCCGGTCGTCAAGCATAGCTTCACTCGTTATCAGGCTCACTTATTTCCGATCCATCTTCGCGCTTGCGAGCGTAAAACGATAAAAGATTTCGAATGGATTCATCTCGATGCAATCGACCGCCTGCCTTTTTCAGCAGGACATCGCAGGGTTCTTGATTGTTTTTTGCATGAGATCGATCCGCAGCTCACGTTGTTTTGATGATGAATATTTTGCATTTAGAAGCTTCTCCTGGATGGGGGGGGCAGGAAATTCGAATCTTGCGCGAGGCGGAAGGAATGCGCAGCCGCGGCCATAGCGTCATACTATGCGTAATGAAAGGCGGCGGTCTTGTTGCTGAAGCATGTAAAGCCGGCTTTACAGTGTATGAGCTGGATTATCATAAACGATCCTGGCCGATAACATTGATGCGCCTATTGGCGGTGATGCGCCGCCATCGCATCGATATTGTCAATAGCCATTCATCATTGGATAGCTGGATTGGCGGGTTTGCGGCCAAAATCATGCGGATTCCCATTGTGCGAACGCGCCATCTTTCCACTCCGATCCGGCCGGGATGGAACAGCCGTATTCTCTACGGCTGGCTTGCCGATTATGTTGTTACTACCTGTGCAGCGATCCTTCCGATGATTTGCAAGCAATCTGGCAAACCTTTGATCCGAACAAAATCCATTCCTACCGGAGTTGATCCCGCTCGCATGGAATTTTCTGAAGGCGCGGCGCGGGAATTCCGGAGATCCTTGAACGTGGGTGAAAATGATTTTTTTGTGGGCACCGCTTGCTTTATGCGATCCTGGAAAGGAATCAACGATTTTCTCGATGCAGCGAAAATATTAAGCGAACGGAAGAACCTCAAGTGGGTGATTATTGGCGGAGGGCACGAAGAGGAATACCGGAAACGCGCGGCTGCGCTTGATTTAGGAAATATTGTCTATTTTACTGGCCATTTAACGAATCCGATTTATGCGATTGCCGCTCTTGATGCCTTTGCCCTGCTTAGCACAGCGCATGAGGGCGTGTCGCAAGCGATTTTGCAAGCTGCATATTTAGGCAAACCTCTCATCGCCACTTCCGTGGGCGGTTTGTGCGAAGTGTGCCTGGATGGCCAAACCGGCATTACAGTGGCTTCGTTTTCGCCGCATCAAGTGGCCGGGGCTGTAGAAAAATTGATGAAGGAAAGAAATCTCTGTAATTGCTATGGCGAAAATGCGCGCAAGCTGGCATACGGACAATTTACTTTACAGAATATGCTTGATCAGATGGAAAGCGTCTATTGCCAGGTAGTTGCCGGTCATTTATAATTATTTGCTTTTGAGAGGGGTCGATGGAAGGCGAAGAGCTGCAGTTGTCATTAAAAGACCGATTATTTGTTTCACCCGCAGGGCAGTGGATTTATCTGCACCGAAATCTTCTGATCAATGTTGGAATTTTTGTATTCCTTTTGATTGGATGGGCAGTATTAAGGACTGTGCGCGCTCCCAATTTCGATGCAATTTGCCGCGCCCAGACAGCGTACGCCGCTTGGAAAGCAAAACCTGATGACGATGAGCTTTATCGCCAATTTGAAAAAGCATTAGCTGCCGTACCGGAAATGAAACATGCTTTGGGCGGGGAAATGGCCCAATCATTGTTGATCGCAGGGAAAAGCGAAGCAGCGCAAAAATTTTGCCGCGAGCCATTGAAAGAACTTCGGGCGATTGCTCCCGATTATGCTGAATTTTCCGAGACGAGTCTTCTCATCGCGCAAAAACGCTGGCAAGAGGCTTTGGAAAAATCGGTTTCTTTAAAAGAACGGCTCTCAGCCACAACGCATCTCTATTTGCAGAACGCCATTCGTATCGCCTCTCTGCAGCGCCAATTGAACAATCCGGCAGGAGAATTGGCTGCTTGGCGAGATCTTGAGCAAGCGAAGTCGGAAGATCTGGCTCTATTGGGTTTTTCGATCAAAGACCCAAATGTTTTGCCTGTTCATTTTGCTTCATATCTCAAAGAGCGTACGTCTTTTTTAGAGCAATCTCTGGCCCGCTGATTCTGCCGGCTTCTTATAGGAGGTTGTTATTCAAGCTGAAGGACTGTGTTTATCATACGGGGATCAGGTCATTTTCGATGGCGCTACATTTAGCATTCAGAAGGGAGAGCGCTGTGGATTGATCGGCCGCAATGGGTCGGGCAAGTCGACTCTGTTTCGTCTCATTGCTGGTAAAGAAATGCCTGATCAAGGGACGATAATTTTGCCTCGTGGCTATCGCATCGGTGTTTTAGAGCAACAGATCCATTTCAGTCAGCCGACCGTTTTGCAAGAAGCTGCTCTCGGCTTGCCAGGCGAAGAAAAGGATTGCCTGTATAAGGTTGAGCATCTGCTGTTTGGCCTTGGATTGAGCCGTGATGCGCTGCAATCGTCTCCGCAAGAGCTGTCGGGCGGCTATCAGTTACGAGTCCAGCTGGCTAAAGTGCTTGTATCAAATCCCGATTGTCTATTGCTCGATGAGCCTACGAACTATCTTGATATCCTCTCCATCCGTTTTTTGGCGCGTTTTTTACAGAACTGGAAAGGAGAGATGATCCTGATTTCGCACGATTTGGAGTTTTTAGATGAGACGACAACTCACATGATGGCGATTCATCGCCATAAAATTTTCAAGATTCAGGGTAAAAGCGAAGATCTCTTTCAAATCATCGCAAAGGAAGAAGAGACTTATGAGCAAACGCGCAAGAATCTAGAAAAAAAACGCGCCCATTTGCAGTCTTATATCGAGCGTTTTGGCGCAAAAGCAACAAAAGCGGCTCAGGCGCAGTCGAAGAGCAAAATGATCGAACGGCTGCCCTCATTGGAAAAACTGAAAGATCTCCATCAGCTCGATTTTGTTTTCAATGAAGTGCCGTTTTACGGAAAAAAGATGATGGAGGCTGTTGATTTGTCCTTTTCTTATTGCGACCAGCCTTTGATTGAAAATTTATCTCTCATGATCGAAAAGGGCGATCGCATCGCTATCATCGGCAAGAACGGCTACGGCAAATCGACGATTTTGAAATTGCTGGCGCAGGAAATCACTCCCCTTCAAGGCCGGTTTTTTTGTTCGGAGGCTGTGAAAATTGGCTATTTTGGACAAACTTCCATCGAGCGGCTGCATCCTGATTTGCGGATCGAAGAAGAGATATTCGATGCTAATCCCGACCTCAACGCTACTCAAATCCGATCGATCTGCGGATTGATGATGTTTGGGGGCGATCTGGCGAAAAAACCCGTATCCGTGTTGTCCGGCGGAGAGAAGAGCCGCGTTTTGCTTGGGAAAATCATCGCGCGTCCTTGCAATTTGCTGCTTCTCGACGAGCCTACCCACCATTTGGATATCGAATCGATCGAAGCGCTCATTGACGCGATCGAACAATTTCATGGCGCAGCTATCATCGTTACCCACAGCGAATGGATGCTGCGCCGCATTCCTTTCAATAAGATGGTCGTCTGCCATCATCGAAAACAAGAATTTTTTCTGGGCGGCTACGATGATTTTCTATCGCAAGTCGGATGGACGGAAGAAACGGCTTCATCAAAAAAGAAAGAGACTCCGACTCAATCACAGCCCGCTATGTCTAAACCATCCAAAGCTGCCATCAAAAAGTGCGAAGATCAAATCATTTTGCTGGAAAAAAGCCTGGCCAAACACAATGAAGAGTTGGCGGCGACTTCTCAAAGGGGCGATGGCAATGAGATTCGAAAATTGCTCGCTATTATCGAGGAAGAGCAAAAGCAGATCGATGCTCTCTATGAATGGTTATTTCGCGACCATTCGCGATAGTTGGAGCGCATTGAGAGGCGCATAACCTGCTTCATCGTTGTTGAAATAGCAATAGATGTCAGTTCCTTTTTTTGCTTTCCGGCGGATGAAACGCGCCCATTTCGCAAGCGCGGATGTCGAATATTTCCCGTTGTAATCGCCAGTCGGTCCATGAAAACGAATGTAGATAAAATCAGCCGTTTGAACAGCTGGTACCTCAAGTTGTTCAAAATCATGAAGACAAAGCGCCGCATTCGCTTGCTGCAAAATAGCATAAATGTCCCGATTGTACCAGCTAGTAGATCGATTCCCAAATAACATGGCTTTGGACTGCGTCAAAGCCCGTATAATCGACGATCGCAAGTTGATTCGTATTGGATTAATACGGATCGACTTGCGAAGCCTGTCGGTCGTCGAT
>Ga0153915_10000127_pt1 | contig 67118 bp, 73 predicted proteins | sample Opewatmetagenome_2_FD_107003 | JGI IMG/M metagenome (GOLD analysis project Ga0153915, IMG submission 107003) | Freshwater wetland microbial communities from Ohio, USA - Open water 3 Core 3 Depth 3 metaG | ecosystem: Environmental > Aquatic > Freshwater > Wetlands | place: USA: Ohio, Lake Erie...
ACTGTTAGAGAAAGAATTATGTACGGATCAAATAATTTTGGCGGTAACAGAGGGCCCAGAGATTTCGGACCCCGCGAAATGACAAAGACAACCTGTTCGGACTGTGGAAAGGAATGCGAAGTTCCCTTCAAGCCGACTGAGGGCAGGCCGGTTTATTGCCGTGACTGCCTGCCGAAGCACCGGAAACCCCGGTTCTAATTACCATTAATTCATTCATTTTTTTTTAGTTTTCTCCTCATCATCACCCGTTGCGGTTTGTATGCCTGTCAGGGTATCCGCTCTTCCTGATCATTCATACAGGCTTTTAGCCAATGCCCTCTCAACAACTGTCATGGGCGTTATGCAAATCCTCTGGCCATTCGTCTTTCCTCTTCTCGGGGCGATCATTGCCGTGGTCCATATCCATGCGAGAAAATATACCGGTGCGGCAGCACTGGAAATCGTCCTGATGTGGCAGCTGGCCGTGGGACTTGGCCTCTCCCTCCTGTACGGGGGGGTCGGGCACCTGTTCGTTCCCGACCAGGTTGCAGAATCGATCGGCTGGCCTGTCGGCAGCCCGTTCCAGCGCGAGGTCGGGATATGGGATATGGCCATGGGCATCGTGGGCCTGCTTTGCCTGAAATTCCGGGGAGAGTTCTGGACCGCCATGATTGCCGGAGCAGGGCTTTTTTGCATTGGTGCCGGCCTCGGCCATGTCTGGGAACTGGTGGTCAATGGCAACACGGCGCCCAACAATGCCGGTGCTGTCATGTATTTTGATCTGCTTTACCCGGTCCTTCTTGTGATTCTGCTGGTTTTCGTCCGGAAAAATCCTGTAAGAGCCGGAAGCAGGACCACATAATCCACTATTATCTCTTTTTGGACACGGTGAGGGTACTGTGACCTCCCTCCTGCGGACATTCCTGCACCACTTCCCGTAACCGAAATGGTGATGAAGCATGCCGGACTACATACTAGAGAAATCCAGTATGGTGAATAATTATGGGAATTTTTGACAAGTTAACCGGAAAGTCTGCAACGCTTACGCCCAAATCCGCCCTTGTGCTCTCAGCAATCACCGTGATTGCAGCCGACGGCGTTATCGATGAAGCAGAGATCAACGACCTTGCAAAGATCGTCCGTGGCGACAAGAAATCCATCGACACTGCCATGCAGGTCTTAAAGGCAAACGGGTTCCCCGCGGTCATGGACATGATCGCCGGAGTCCTTGACGAGAAACAGAAGATTGCCACCTTAGCGGTCCTCTGCGACATTGCCATGGCAGACGGCATCCTTGCGGGTGAAGAGAAGAAGATCCTCGAAATGTACATGGAGAAGTTCAAGGTTTCCGAGGCAACCCTCAAGCCCATCATCGAAGCAATCGCGATCAAGAACGACTTCTCGATCTTCTCTTAACTTTTTTTTAATTCCCGGCCATGGATCCCGTGGGCCGTTTTCAGAGGAGATTTTTGAGCAGGCCCGTATTTCAGAGAGACCCGGGCACGCTGTAACGGGACGTCTGATCTCCAGACTGTTTCTCATTTCCCCCGGGCGGGAACCGTTCCGGATTGCACTCGCGTGAATATCAGGATGTTCCGGAGCATGCCGGGGCATGCAGGGCCGGCCTGGGAAAAAAGGGGATCAGAAGTGTCCGGAATTGTCACTTGCCGGATTATACCGCTGGACCTGGGTCTGGGCCGGGGCAACCGTACCAACCGGTACCGGAGTCGGTTCCGGTGTCACGGGTCTGGAATCACCGACATCCGATACATGGACATGCTCCGTTGTGCCCGGGAGAACCGTGCGTTCCCCTTCGTTTGCCGGGCAGAACGTGACGATATACTTGGTCAGGGTAACTGCATCCTTGTTCTTACAGACATACGTGGAGGTGCTGTCATCGTAGGCGTAACTGTATCCCAGGGGGAAGTAGTGCTTGAAGAACCGGGCTGTATTGATATCCTGGGGCCAGTTGTCCGGGTCGCATTTCATATTCCCGTTTTTCTGATAATCCTGAGCCGATCCCCACGGATTGATACAGCAGGTCATATTGGTGAGAGCATCGAGGATATCCATGCCATTATTTTTCTTGAGGTTGAGGGCAGAGGCATAGGCGCAGGCACTCCGGATGGCAATCGGGGTTCCGGCTGCGTTCTTCATCTCAAGTTTGTCTGCGCTCAGGCTGGTCGGGAACTCCCCGATGAGATCGTGATCGTTACCGGCTTTTGTGCAGGCATACTGCGGAGGCTGGATGCCTGACGCGTCATAGGTGCCAGGGACAAGTTCTATGGTCATCGGGATATTGAAACCATCCACGGCACTGACATCGTAGGTATCGTGCTCTCCCTCATCAAAGTTGATCTCACCCTTGGTGGCAAGCGCAATGCCATGGCCGCCGCACTCGAGTTTCGGCTGCCCGTCATTGTATGCCCGGCAGTTCTGGAGTTCCTGGTCGCACTTGTAGTTCCCATTTTCATCAAGCGTGCAGCTGGACCGGGGCCAGAAGGTTCCCTGCCAGGACTTCTCCATGGTGCTCGTATGCGTGCCGGTCTTTGCAGTCAGCAAAAATCCTCCGTTGTCAACAAGCGGTGTTCCCGTGCTGCAGGTATTCTTGTTTCCCTCGCCACATGCGACAGCGGAGCAGCTGGTGGTCGGGGTACAGGTGTTATCCGGGAGGCACTGGCATGCACCGAAGACCTGCTGGTTCTCCGGATAGACATACTGCTGGCCGCCGACGATCACGACCGAGACATCGTACGAGCAGTGGTTCTGGAACTGGATCGTGTGGTCGGCCGCGCTGGCCGGAAGAGCCAGCAGCAGCAGGGCGCCAAGGAGAAAAACGGAAAAATATCTCATACTATCCTCTTATCTTTAACACGTTATCGCGAACAGTTTTAGACGTATCGATTTTTATGGAAAAAAGCCAAGGCTCAAATATGCCGGGGATTAACACAATAACTTCATGAAATTACCCGGATTCTTTGCACTTTTCCTGCTTGCGTTAATTGTTGCATGTTCCGGCTGCATCCAGATCACGATTAATGCCCCCGGTATACCGGGTGCCCAGACCCCGGTTGCATCCCCGTCTCCAACCCCTGCAACAGATGATCGTCTCCCGTCAGCGGTAATAACAACGGGTCCGGCAAGTGCGGCCGGGGCAACTCCTGCACCGAGCCAGTCAAAATTTATTGTTCCTGTCGGGGACCTGAGCCGTATTGGACACCGCACCTTCACGTTCAATTATGCGCCCGGCGGGTACGTCCGTGAATATACGATCCGGGTCCCGGTGAATATGTCGGTCTATTACGGTGCCCAGAAGAACATGGTCGATCTGCCGGCAAACTCTGCGGACCCGGCAAAGATCCAGGAATATATCGAATCCTATGGAAAAGACCCGTCCATGAATGAACTCTATGATGCGGTGCTCTCCCAGCTCCGCAATGCCCGGTACCAGAACGGGGGGTATCTCGACGATGACCAGTACCTGGAGTTTATCGTGGCATTTGTCCAGCAGATCCCCAATGCCGAGAATGGATCACCTGACCGGAAGTACCCCATTGAGGTGATCTATGACAAGGGGGGAGACTCGGACGAGAAGAGCCAGCTTCTTGCAAAACTACTGGCCCGGGAAGGCTATGATGTCTCCCTCATGGTCTTTGAGGATGTGGGCCTTGAAGAGGTAGGTATCCGGGTGCACGAGGAAGTCCCGGACTCCAACATCAAGGTATTCTCTGACGGGCACCGGGACTATGTCTATGTCGATGTGCTCAATAAAGGGTTCATCGGGAATACCCCTGCATACCTGAAATCCGAGGAGGACCCGGGGATCTACCCGGTCGGGAACGGCACGAAAGGATACGGCCAGATCAATTACAACTGGAAGATCATCACGGACCTGAATCATATGGTGGACCTGGGCAAGATCACCAAGGGGTCTGTTACCATCAACTACTGGGACCGTATCGGTACCTGCAAGTGGATCAAAAATTCCAAGATTCTTATGAACACGACCTGCTATTGCTGTGATGTGTAATTTTTGAGATCGCGATCTTTTTTAAACGTTCATGGATTAAAAAGAGAGATCCGTGATTGGTCACCTTGACGGAAAAATAGTCGGAAAAACGGGTTTACTGTTGGTAAAAAAAAATGGTTTCAGGTCACCGGGCCGAAATAGATCCCGGAGCCGAGCCACCAGTCATTGTCAACCTTTTCCACGTACCCGAGTTTCTTCTCAACCGTGTAATTGTTGGCCGGGTTGATGTACGCAAACTCGACAAACCCTGATCCATTGCGTGCGGCATCGCGGAGATTTGTGATGAACAGCGTCCCGAGCGCATCTGTCTCATTGATCCGGTTCACGCCGATTTTTTCCGGGTTGAACGGGTGGGCAAGCGTGATCCCGTTGAAATCGTAGGCATAGATATAGAGATCGCCGCGGACAAATGAACCATTCCGGTTGGAAAATTCCGCAAGGGAGGCATTCTTGTCATGCGACTGTGCATAGGCAGTCGCTTCCTTGACAAACGTGACCATCTCATCCTTTGTCGAACTCCCGGCAGCCGGGGCAGCCGGGGCAGCCGGGACCGTCAGAGACGGGGTGACCGTTGCCGGGGCCGGCTGGGTGCAGCCTGCAGCGACCAGGAGCAGGGAGAGGACGAGGAGGAGAGTGACAGCAATATATCCGGGTTTCATGGACGATTATTATGCCCTGATCTCCCTTAAAGGATCGCGTAACGTGCCGGTCGGATTAAAAAAAGATCAGTTCCCGGCTCGGGCCGGGACAAAGGTGAGCATTGGTTTCCCGTCAATGTCGTACAGGGTCAGGACACCGTTATGTACCCGCAGTGCATCGGTCTCTTCCAGTGTCAGGTAATAACGCTCCTCCTGGAACATGGTAGTATTATTCCAGCAGGCCATGGACGTTCTCGTTATCCGGGACACGACCATCCGCGTTTCCTGTACCATGTACCGCCCCGAGTACCAGTTACAGCCACCATTACCAACGATTTTCCCGTCCAGGGTGAACGTCGCGTTGATCGCTGTCCCGTCCAGTACCGGTGTTGTTATCCCGTCCTGGCTGGAAAACGACTGGAGCGACCAGGTATGCTGTGTTATGGCAGTTGATGCGGTAGCTCCCTGTCCGGAGAGGTTCATGAAGACGACAAGGACAACGAGGATGCCGATGAGTATGACAGCCACAGATACCATGTAGCCTTTGGGCTGGTCAGTACCAGAGCTCTCATCCCCGGCAGGTATATCAGGACTGGGTTCATCCGGCATAACCGGTGTTCACCCGGCAACGCATTAACCGTTTCGCTTGCCCGGTACCGGTAATGCACGTTGCTATGAATGTATCAGGCTCTTTCGCCCGCGTCACTTTCCGGGTACTCCGGTCCATCCCCCGGATCATCGCTGAGCACGACCGTCTTCCACGAGACCCTGCCCTCCTCTACCGCTTTTCTGATCAGCGATTCCTCGCGGGTGAGCCGCCCTTTTCCTTTCTTTACCTCAACGATGACGACACTGATCGCGGTCCCTTCGCCGTCCTTTGCATCCGTGTACCCGTCAAAGACCACGAAGTCGATCGGGTTCCCGATGAAGCGTGCATCGGCCGGGGCAAAGGGAAATTCCGGGAGGAGCGGCGCCATCTGCTCCGAGATCCTGCCTTTCAGCGTTGAACGGGACCGGTTGACGGAGTCCTTCCGGATCTCCTGCGTATGTTCCTGCTTCCAGCGTTCGAGATCGTTTTCTGCCCTGCCTTCAATGACACAGACCTTTGTGCGGTACCAGAGATACGCAATGATGGTGCCGGCAAGGAACGCAGCAATGGCGATGATCGTTTCGGGAATTGTCACAGGGAGTTTTTCGGGAAGCCGGGTTATGAAGGAACGGTGCGGGGAGTGAAACTAAACGTGTCATCACCGGTACCGCGAGTGAGGGACAGCCTTGACCCATCAGGCTATCATCTATTACCACCTATACTAAGTAGTCGTACACGGTTTTGGCAGTAGTATTGCCCGGAACTGCCGGGCACGGGACATCCTCTCTCCTCTCTTCGGCAAAACCCTTCGTGTACGGGGCACCCGGTCTTTTAAAAAATACCGGGACTATTCGAGAAAACCAGGAAATAATACGACAATGACATCACAATCTACCAAACCAGAAATTTCAGGGACCCGGTCCGGGTACGTGATCCGGTTCACCTGCCCCATCTGTGCTGCTGAGAATACCATCGTCAGCAAGACCCCCAAGGACCATTACAAAGAGACCCATGACGCCACCTGTTCGAAGTGCCGGAAACGTTCGCGGGTGCTTACGCCCCGCTGGGCAAACAACCCGGGATATTCCCCGGTCCGTTCATATACCCAGGTCAGGACATAATAATCAATCCCCTGTCCCGGGATGAGGACATATTTTTTTCTGTCGGGAAGTATGGGTATATGTATTTCCCGGTTGATTCCCCCTTATGAAGCAGTATCTCCTTTCCGATATATTCCTTCTGTTCGCGTTTTTTATTCTCACTGCAGGGTGCACCGAGCCCCCGGTGAAAGAACCAACGGTCGAAGTCACCGATATCGCCCTATCGGATGTCTCGCTCCAGACAATGACCGTGAATACGACCGTGAATATTTACAACCCGAATCCGGTCGGGGCAACCCTCAACAAAGTGGCGTTCGATGTCTATTACCTTGATGACACCAGCCACTACCTGGGCACGGGGAACAAACCGGTATCACCGTAAAAGAGAGCGGCAACACGACCGTCACCATTCCCGTGAAGATCGGGAATATCCAGGCATTGCAGGCCGTGGGATCGCTCGTCCAAAAAGGATCGATTGTCCTCAGAGTCAATGGCTCGGCGTTCATCGATCTCAAGGTGTATTCCTACGAGCTGCCGTTTGAGCGGAGCCGGCAGTTCGAGGCAACCCAGTTCACCAGTCTCCTCCCGGAACTTTCCGTGGGGGGGACGACCATCAATATCACCGAAGGACTGGGGCAGGCCCGTGGATTGCTGAACGCGTTGTCGGGATGACCTCCCGGGAAAGATTCTGAAATGCCTTCCGGGAATCCAGGCGGGATTTTTACCGATACGCCTCACCCATTAAATTTCCCGGCATCCCATCTTTTCTGACTATGTCATCCGCGAATGATACTATCGGCATCATCGGTGCAGGCCATCTTGGCCGGAGCCTTGCCGGGACGCTCATCAGCACCGGCTTCCCCAAAGACCGGCTCCGGCTCTCCCATGCCGGGAGCCCGGCAACGCTGGACGCAATAAGGGAGGCCGGGCTTGAAAAAAATCTTGCGACAAATGAGGACCTGTGCCGGCATTCCTCCGTTATCTTCATCACCGTCCGGCCGCAGTCTGTCGCATTACTGGACGGCCTCCCGTTCCCCCGCGATGCACTTGTCGTCTCCTGCATGGCGGGGATCCCCCGTCCGGTGCTAAAACGGCGGTGGGGGATCGATGTTGTCCGGATGATGACGGGAGGTCCCGATACGATCATCCGGGGCAGGGGAATTGCTGGCATCGTCCCGGCAAGCGAGCGCCTCAACGATATCCTCACGGGCATGGGGATGCAAGTCCGAGTCCTGCCGGATGAAGAGATGATGCAGGTCTTCACGGCCGGCGTCTGTTTCACGGCTGCCATTCTTGCATGCCGGGCACTGGGGCGCAACCCGGATGATGAGATTGCCGAAGCAGTTCGCGAGTATCCCCTGCTTGCCGGCATGTATGCCTGGGCACAGGAAGCACAGCCGGCAGCCTTGTCCGATGCAGGGAGGGACGAGTATATCGCGAAGATGAGCACACCGGGCGGGATCACCGAAGCGATTGTACGGAGTATCCGGGCAGGGAACTCCCTCTCGGTCGCGATGCAGACCGGCATTGACCGGGGACGGGCAATCAGCCGGGACGCGGAAGAGACACTCTCGGATTGAGCCCCACTTTTTTAAAATAAAATTCCGGTTACCCGTGCCCGTACCTGTCCCCGGTAATGCACAGGGAAAAATTATGTGTCCGTCTTTCCTGCCGATCCACCGGCATGGTTGTCCGGGCCTCTCAATGCAGAGACGATGATTGCCGGCACGGTCAGGATACAGGAGAGGAAAAAAACCGCCGTTATGCCGTTCGTAAACACGATCTGCGTTGCGACCGGCATGTTCATCCCCCCGACCACGAACATCTGCATCATCTGGTCGAGCGGGATGGTAGCAACGAGCAGCGGCAGGGCGATCGTCATCGATATGACCATGCCGGTATTGTTGAAGAACGCCCGCATCGCCGAGGCTGCCCCCCGCCGGTCGGCCGGCACCGAGGCCATGATGGCGCTCGTGTTGGGCGGCTGGAAGAGTCCTGACCCGAAACCATTGATAAACATCCAGGCCGCGATCACCCAGTAGGGCGTATCGTACTGCATGAAGGCGAGCCCGGCAAGGCCCGCAAGCGCGATGATGAGACCGATCGTGCTAATCGCACGGGTACCGTACCGGTCCGAAAGGATTCCCCGAGGGGGCCGGTGATGACGAGACCGATCGCAAGCGGGGCGATGAGGATACTGGCCATCAGGGGGTCGTATCCTTTCAGGCCCTGGAAGAAGAGGATGAGGAGGAGCATCACGGCGCCGCGTGCAATCGCGTTGATGAAGGCACTGAGCTGGCCGTACCCGAATGCCCGGATCGCAAAGAGCGACAGGTCGACCAGCGGGTGGGGCGTTGTCGTCTCGTGCCGTATGAACAGGGCAAGGGATACCAGGCCGGTCGCAAGCGTGAGGAGCATGGGCAGGGAGAAGAGGCCGAAGAGGAAACCTGCACTGCCGTACACGGTCAGCGTGATGAAGGCGATGGTGAAGAGGACCATCCCCCGGAGATCGAAGGATTCCTCGGTTGTCGTGAACCGGGCTTCACGGAGCCGGTAATACGCATACACGGTGGCCGCAATACCGATCGGGACATTGAGGTAAAAGTTCAGCCGCCAGTCGATCATGGTCAGGAAGCCGCCGATGATCGGGCCGACAACGAATGTTGCGGCCATAATCATCGAGAGGATGCCCATCGCCTTTCCCAGCTCGTACCGGGGGAATGCATCGACAACAATGATGGTGCCGTTTGCGATGATGACTGCCCCGCCAATGGCCTGGATGATGCGGAACCCGATGAGCCAGGTAATGTCGGGAGCAAATCCGCACAGAAGTGAACCGATGGTGAATACCGCGAGGCCCGCGATATAGAGGTTCCTGCTCCCGTACATGTCTGCAAGCCGTCCGCAGGCCGGTGCAAGGATCGTGATGAGGAGCATGTAACTGATGAGCACCCAGGTGACACCGACAAGGTCGGTGTTGAGCTGGACCATCATGACCGGGAGTGCAATGATGAGCGTGCTCGCATTCAGGACGCCGACAAGGGTTCCGAGGCATGCAATGGCCATGGCAACCCATTTGTACTGGTCATCCGGTATGTCTGCCGGGGAGGGTGTTTTCACGTGCAGTCAGCCTGCGTACGTGTACGCGATTTTGGTATGAATAGATTTCACTGTCGGAAGGATAGGATACCGGGAAGAAAGGGCCAGCCAGACCCCATTTAAAAAACATTATCCCCGAGCCGGGTGAATAGTGGATGAAAATCCATGGACGAACCGGTAGTAACCGAAGATGAACCCTGTGAACAGTGCGGGCTCTGCTGCCGGATCTTCGGCCCCGGCATTACGCCGACCCCCGCGAACGTGTACGTCTGGATCGAGCAGGGACGGACCGATATCCTGCACTGGTTTGTTGCATTCCGGGAGCACGGGGACCCTGTTGCTTGTACGGGCCTCCGGGCCGAAGACCTCGGGGATGTGGTCTCGTTCGAGATGCGCAACACGGAGACCGGGGAATACGTCACGGTCTGTCCGTTCCTGCGCCGGGTGGCAAAGAACCGGTACCTCTGCGGGATACACCTGGTAAAACCCGAGATGTGCTGGAACTACCAGCCATGGATCTGGGGCGAGACGTACTTCAACAAGTGCCCGTCACTCAAAAAGACTGGCCGGAAATGCCGCTGGCCGCTCTGATCATTTCCCTGTTTTTAGCATTTTTACGTCCCGTAAATATCCCCCTCCCGCCAGTTTTTTTCCGCGGGTTTTAGGGCCATCCCAAACCTTCACGTTCCCTTACAATCCAATAACCAATACTGATTATGATGTTCATCACGATTTCCTGCCGTTTCCTCCGGCATGGCACGATTCATTGTCCGGGAGGGATGCCCGTTGTCGGGTGAGATGGACCTCAGGCTGGAGTCGCTCTCGAAATACATTGTGACGAGCCCTTCGTGGGCCCGGTCGCTTGCCCTGATCCTCATCCTCTGCGGCTGTGTCGAGATCATGTCGATGCTCGGAAGCGACAAGACAATAGATAATCCCGCGCTCTTCCCCCTCTTTGCCTACCTGGTCCCGGCAATCGGGGCCCTCGCCCTGACGCCCTGGCTCACCCGGCGGTTCTCCGGGAAACTTGATCTCGGCTGGTCCGGCCTCACTGCCGCCATCGGCCTCATCATCTCGCTCTTCATCTCCCTCTCGCCCATCCTGCTCTTCCGGTTCTCGTTCTCGCTCTTCTTTGCAATCTCGCTTGCCCTCGTCTTCGCGTTCCGGATGCTCCTGCTTGCGGCGGTTGTCGATTATCACCTCCGGCGGGTTGTCGTGCCGGCGCTCCTCCATTCCGGCATCGCTGTCATTGGCGCATCATACTTCCTCGGCCTCTGGTTTGTGCAGATCTCCATTCTCCTCCATATCAGTTTCGCGATCGCGGTGTACGTTTTTATCATCGTCATCGAACGCCCGATGAAGGCGAACTTCAAAGTCGGGCCGCTCGAACTGGCAAACGCGTTCCTCGCCCACCTGTCAGAGGGCAGCCGGAAGCTTGACGACTTCTTCCGGAGCATTGGCGAGAGCGTGGTCGTCCCGCAGGTCTCCCTTGTCATGCAGCGGGAAGGAAAGGAGGAGATCTTTGTCACGGTCCCGAACGTCCACCCCGGTCCCCTTGGCGAGATCGGCGGGAGCAACCTGCCAAAAGTCCTCCACGGGCAACTCGGCAATGGCTCGATGGTCTTCCACGGCTCCGCCTCGCACGATTTCAACCCGGTCGATGAAGTGGAAGTCAGGAAGGTAGGCGATGCGGTCCTCGCATCACGACCGTCCGCCTGTACCAATACCGGCTGCACAAGATCGGCGCGGTACCGGTTCGGGTCAGTCGATGTGCTCGCACAGGCATTCGGGGACACGGTAATCGCGGTTGCCACCCGGTCGCCGCTCGTCACCGAGGACCTCGACTTTGCGCTCGGGTTCTCGATCATGAAAGCCGGGGAGAAATATTTCCGGCACGTGGGGTTCATCGATGCCCACAATTGCCTGGATGCACTGGCGGACGGGGTCTACTCCGGGACGGAACTCGGCATGGAATATCTCGGCGCTGCTGAGATGGCATATGCGGCGGCTGCACAGCAGGAACAGGTCAGGTTTTCTGCAGGATATGCCATCCGGAAACTCCCGTACTCCCGGCAGGAAGGGTTCGGCGACCTTGGCGTGCAGGTCCTTGTCGTGGATGCGGGCGGCCAGAAGACCGCGTACGTACTCTTCGATGGCAACAACATGCAGACCGGTGCCCGAGACGAGATCCGGAAGCGGCTGCTCTCCCTTGTCAATGAATGCGAGGTCACGACAACCGATACCCACGTGGTCAATACCATTTCCGGCAGGAACCAGGTGGGCCTCCGGATCGGTATTGACGTCTTTTACCCCCTTGTTGAGGCAGCAGTCCGGGAAGCCATTGCCGATGCCGCTCCTGCACGGACTGCCGGGACGACCGCGTGGTGCCGGGGGATCGTGGTCTTCGGCTCGCAGCGGATCTCCCAGATTGCCTCAACGGTGAGCGGCATGATGGGGTTTTTGATCCCGGTCGCGATCATCATTATCCTTGGTGCATTCCTCACCACAGCGATGGCCTATTTCCTGCTCGTGTACTAGCGATGTCAGCATGGTCCCTGTCGGGCGATCTCCCGGCAGGTATTTCCTGCCCTTTGTCCATCCGGATTTCGTAACTACGGGGACGGTGTTGTTCCGGACAGATACCTATATCGACCGGAACGCCAAGTCCTCTCCATTGCAGCAGGGCGGTTGCGTTGTTTTTTACGAGCCTTCCTGCTGAACGTGCCAATAGCGGCATGGCCATCATACAACAAAACCGCCCGGCCGTATCCGACACCAGGTAAAACACGTGTGCAGTATCACGGGAGGGGACGATTCCCTGCCGGGGCCGCTACCCGCTGATGATGAGATTTGGGAAATAAAGGGAGGACGAAGGATCTTATGGGAGTTATTGTAAAATTTATCCAGTCAGGTGCGTTCAATTCCGGGGAGTTCAAGTCCCTGGAACTCGACAAGATTACCAACATGAAGATTGCCCACCAGCGAAATGGCTGCGAGCTGCAGGTAACCACCCCTGAAAATCCCCAGCCGGGCTCACCGTATATCATTGCAAAGCGGGATAAGGATTACCTGGTGCAGGAGATAATGAGCGACCTCCAGAAACTGAAGAACGAGAAGCGGGACGTCATCTACGAGATCACGGATGACGGGACCCGTGTTATACAAAAGGCATAATCTTGGTGATTGATTAGTCAGTGCCACTCTTTTTTTACCAATGCAACGGTTGCTGATTTATCAAATTCCATATTTCTTATGATGGGGGCTGATGCCCCCATACCCCCACGAACGAGAGAGAGCCGCCGCCCCGAAGGGCGCCCCGCGGCGGCTTCAATAACTTTTCGACTCACCAAGAGATTTCGTTTATGAAAATAAGTAATACGTCGTCATCGCATTGCGGGGGTGCCCCAGTGGCGGGGGCAGAGCGGAAGCGGAGCCCCCGAGAACGTCAGAAATTTTCTATTAGAACATTAATCAGAAAGAATTCCTCTTGATTGTTCATTCTGGCTTGTATTGAGCAATCACAATAATCTTTTTTCGTTTTGCCCCCGGAAATTGCCGGGATACTGCCGTTACGCCGGCCAGAAAATCCAGATCAGGCCGATGCAGGTTGCAGTAACCGCGATCCTGAACCACCATGCCTGCCAGAACGGGCACCCGTCGGTAAAATCATACGACAGCAGGTCGGAGTCGTTCTGTTGCAGGGCACATTCCAGCCACGTCCGGGTCATGGTGCCCATCCATACCCTGCTGTATACCGGAAAAAAAGATTGCCGCGTGCCTGACGGTCAGTTTTTTTCTTCAGGACAATGACGGGACCGGGTCGCATCACAGCAGTCCATGGGCCTGGTCGATAAGCTCGATTGAATAGTGGTGAGGGTAAGCGCTTTTCTTGAACGGTGCGGTCCCCCGGATGTAGAACCCGAACCGGGTATCGCGGATGTGGTTGGAATAGAGAAAGTTCAGCATGGCGCTGATCGACTGGGAGGCCCTCCCGGTCAGGTTATGGAATTGTGCAATGTCCCGTGCCGTCACGTCAGCCCGGGTGAGGTTGTTGTTGAGCAGGTAGGCACAGATGAGATGAGCGTAATCATATCTCCGTTTGGAATCTGTTCTCCGGTGTCCCATGTCCTGCCCCATGCTTCATTCTTTTGTACCTGTTTGTTTCGTGGGGGGATAGTAGTATGTATAGATCTTAAATTAAAAAAATAAAATAAAAAATGTGTGCCGGACATAACCATGTGGATACTCTGTCACCTGTCCGGTATAGGGATCCGCCTTTATCGCAGCGGTACCGGATCGTTCAGGATGTCGAGAACATGCAAAAAAGGTTCAGGATCTCCCGGTGTGCAATGCCCGGGCTTTTTTCAGGTGGATATCGAGCACGCCATGGCTCAGGCTGACCGTTGCCCCGGCCTTAGCAACGGGTGCCGGGAGCGGGACGAGCTGGTGCAGGGTGAACGATGTCCGTTCGCACAGGAAATTCCTGTCATCCTCCACCGTCCGTTCGTCATCGCGGTCGCTCGTGATCTCAAGGGTACGGTCATCGATCAGGTTACAGGAAATTTTTGCCTTCCCGGTTCCCGGGACCGTGTCGAGGGTTACCGTCACCTCATCGTCATGCTCGGCAACTTCTGCGTTCAGGGTATGCAGGTACTGGCAGACAATGCCGGGATCTTCATTTCCAGGCAACAACGGGTTGTCAGCTGGTTCGAGAGCAAGCTGGTACAGGTAGTCCATGGATGCTCTGAGTTCATCGAGTTCGTCATAGATTGATCTGTGAAAACGTCGTACCATTTCTCTACCTCCTTTTTGTTGCCCAGGTGCGATCTCACCTGGTTAGAGGGACGGAGGGTGTCTGTGCCAATATAGGTTGTGGTAAAAAAGAGAACGATCAGATGTACCGGTTTTTCCGCAGCCAGTCTGTCTGCGGCTTGAGGTACCGGTAAATGATATCACATTTTTCGTCCTGGAAACTCCAGGGGACGACAAGGACGGTATCGCCCTCGCGTATCCACTGGCGTTTCTTCATCTTTCCCTTGATCCGGCCCATGCGGACGACACCGTCAATGCAATGGACACGGATATGGTTTGCTCCCATCATCAGTTCCGCAATAGCGAACTGCTCCTTCGCCCATTTCTTGGGCAACCGGACGCGACACGCTGGCGTGCCGTCGGGATTCAATGCGTTTGGATCTGCTGCACCAGTATCATCTTTCCTGTGAAAACCACTCATTCAACCAACTACGTATACTATACTTATGGCGGCTGACATGTTGAATGTATATACCGGGGAACCGGGAAGGAGACCGGGAATCACTGGTTTGGAACAGGTTCTTTGATCCGGAAAAAGAGGAAACGGGAGCGGGACCGGAAAGGTCCCGGAAGTACTCCTGAAGGAGTATCGATCGGATAATGGTCCTGCAACCCGGCGGTCCACATTCAGTTGATCCTTGTTATTCTCCCATCCATTGTAAGCTCCAGCGGCCGGGGCATCGAATCCACGTAGGTAACAAGTGCCTCGACATCGACCGGCCCGTACGTGATATTCTGCCCTTCCTTAAAGGTCGTGTACCCATCCCCGCCACCGGCAAGGAAATCGATCATGGCCACGGTGTAGGTCGCATTCCGGTCCAGCGGGAGGCCGTTGATCGTTATCCCGGTCACTTTACTGCCTGCCGGCCTCGCAGCATCAAATGTGTACACGAGCCCGGACACGGCAAGGTTGTGCGGGGGAAGCGGCTCTTCCCACTGCTGTTCGAGCGCCCGCCAGACCTGTTCACCGGTCAGGGTCATTGAAACAACGGTATTGGCAAACGGCTGGATTGCATACAGATCACCCCATGTGATATTGCCTTTGGGCAGGTCTGCCCGGACACCTCCGTGGTTCTGGAACGCCAGATCGGTCTTCATCACGGCCCGGACACCATCCACCACCAGGTCACCCAGTACTGATTCCCCGGCGGGGTTCTTATCCCGCGTATAATCCCGGGCGGCAACGCTGATCTGCCGGTCTACCTGGGGCGCAATGACTTCCTCGTCCGCTGCAAGGAGCGCGGCGGTTGCGGGGTCCGGATCCGTGCCGGGTGACTGGTCTGCATAGGCCGGGACGATCTGCGCGGATTTTTCTGTGATCTCCCCGGTTGCCCGGTCGATCGTGAGATCGATATCGGCAAATCCCTTGCTGTACATGTAGGCCTGTGTGAGGAGGACGGAGTTTCCTCCCGCATTGGTTAAGTACGCGTTGGTAAACGCGTGTGTATGGCCGGACAGGACGACATCAACATCCTTGTCAAGCAGGGGAATGATCCCGGCTACCCGCCCGGTCACGTTCCCGCCAGCCTGCGTGGGGCCGTCATACGGGGCCTGGCTCCCCCCCTCGTGCATGAGGACAACGATCGCGTGGATCCCTTTCGCCTGGATCTCCGGGATATACCGGTTCACGGACCCGGCCTCATCCAGGAAGATCACGTCCCGGATATTGGCAGATTTCTGGATGCGGGGAGTATTCATCGTATCCACACCGATAAATGCGACCGGGACCCCGCTGACATTCCTCAGGGTGTACGGGGGAAGGATGGGGGTGTTGTTCTCTTTCCATACCACGTTTGCGCAGACATAGGTGGTCTTTGTCCCGGGATAAGGATCAACCAGGTGGGTGATGTTCGTTGTCCCGTCCCCGCCATGGATCTTTCTCATCAGTTCCGGTACCCCTTTGTCAAATTCATGGTTGCCCAGCGTGGCAACCATATTACAGGAAGCATCTGCGGGGTCCGATCCAGCAGAACAGTACGGGTTTGCATACATACTGAAGAACAACAGGGTCGGTTCGTCAAGGAGCAGGCCGGACTCCGGGGGGGATGCCCCGACAATGTCGCCGGGGAGGGCAATGATGGTACTATCGGCGTTTCCGGCAGCCATCGCCGCGTTCAGGTACGATGCCAGAACCGGCGAACCCCCGGCAGGGCGCTTGTTCAGGCTCTGGCCCGCTGGCAATTGCCCGTGGAAATCATTGATCGCGAGAATTTTCAGGTGGACTGATGTATCGGACCGGGGTGTGAGTGCCGGGCCGGGCAGGTACGTAGTGAATACAATGGGTGCCAGGATGAGGAGACCGAGTATGCAGAACCCAATGAGGATCTGCAGGGTAAGCGGGAGCCGGTCTCCCCGGGTGCCGGGTGTCATGATAACGGATCTTCAGCAGGTGATCATTTAATGATTGAGTTTTACGCATCCCCCGGGTTTACAAAAAGCCAGGGACATTTATTCCACAACCGCTCCCACGATATTGCCTGCCACCCTCAGCGCTTCCATCTCGCTGTCGGACCATATGCGGGGAATGCCGGAGAAGATCGCGATGAATCCCCAGAGCATATTGTCATTGAAGAGGGGGAGCATCGCCATTGACGATATATTGCAGGTCTCAAAGAATCCCCGTTCCCATTCCGGCAACATCAGGGTATTGCCGACATAGGAATTTCCCGTGGCAAGGAGATCCTCCCGGATCGATGCGGGGATGGTAAGTGCCGGATAGCCTTCGGAAGAATGCGGCAGGACCTGCGGGGACCCGGGGGATTCCCAGACGTACTGGATGTCAGCACCGAACGTCCCGTCCGGGCCGGGAGTTTTCTTGAAGACCACGAGGGCGCTTGCATCAATCGCAAGACCCACCTGCCCCAGGATCTCGACAATGCCGGACTCGATTGTTTGAGGGTGATTTAATTTTGCTTTCCGGCTCTCTTTCTTGTGGCGCAGGAACCACTCGATTGCAAAACACGTGGCAAAAAGAATTGCATCGCGCTTTTTTATCTCCATCTCGGCCTGGTGCCGGTGCAGCGCAAGTTCGATAGCGGAATATAATTCCCGTTCATTGAACGGCTTGAGGATATAGGCAAACGGACCGGCGGTCTTCGCCCTCTCAAGCGTGGGATCATCCGCAAACGCCGTCACGAAGATGACCGGGATATCCCGCTGCGACAGGATGGCCCGGGCAGTCTCGATCCCGTCCATTGCAGACCCTTCAAGGACGATGTCCATGAGAATGAGGTCCGGGCAGCGTGCATTCACGCTCGCGATTGCTTCTTCACTGCTGCCGGCGGTCCCGGTCACGGTATATCCCATTGCGTTAAGCCGGACGCGGAGATCTTCTGCAACAATCACCTCATCTTCAACAACAAGGACTGAACTGTTTTTCATGACGGGTTCCTCCGCACTTCTTTGGGTATTGTCAGGATGAATTCGGTGCCGTTGGTGCGCGATAAGACCACTGTTCCTTTCAGCTGCCGGGTCAGCATCCGTACCAGGTTCAGGCCAAGGGAGTCCAGGTGTTCCCAGTCGGTCCCTTCCGGTATGCCAACGCCATTGTCCCTCACGCGGAATACCAGGTTATCGCCCTCTTCCGTTCCCCGGATCGTAACCTCGCCGGGCCGGATGCCGGGAAATGCATATTTAAAGGCATTCGAGACGAGTTCGTTCATGAGGAGGCCGATGGGGATGGCGGTGTTGATCGTGATCGGGAGATTTTTTACCTCAACAGAATGTCTGATCCGGGCCGGGTCCACCCCGTACGTTGTCATAAGGTTGGAGACCAGGTTGTTCAGGTACCCGTTGAAATCGATCGATGCGAGGTCCCCGGACTGGTAGAGTTTCTGGTGGACCAGCGCCATTGACTGGATCCGTGACTGGCTGTCGTTCAGGACCGCGACCGATGCGGGGTCGGTAGTCTTCTGGGCCTGCAGGAACAGGATGCTGATGATGATCTGGAGGTTGTTCTTCACCCGGTGGTGGATCTCCTTGAGCAGGACTTCTTTTACGTTAAGGGCATCCTTGAGGCCGGCCTCTGCTTTCTTCCGGTTATCCACTTCATGGACAAGGGATTCGTTGGCATTGAGGAGGTCGGAGGTCCGCCCGATGATGCGTTCCTCGAGGCTCGCATTGAGCAGGGCCAGGTCATCTTCCGCCCGTTTACGGGCTGTAATGTCTTCGAGCACGAGGATGAAGTACTTGGGATCACCTAGGTGATCCGTGACCGCGGAGAGGAAGACCTGGCACCAGATATCCTTGCCCGTTTTCGTGCGTACCTGCATCTCTGCAGAAAACCCGGACCGGTCGAAGCCGGATATCACTGCCTCCATCCTGTCGAACTGGCTGAGTTGCCCCTCAGGGTTGATGATATCCGGCAGTGACATCGTGGATAATTCACGCGGTGTATACCCGAGAATGCCGGAGAATTTTTTATTCGACCGTGATATCCGGCTGTACGGTAAAATCTCTGCAATGCCAACGGCAGCCTGGTCGAATGTTGCAGACAGACGCTCCTCGCTCTCCCGCAGCGCAAGCTCCGCGCTCTGGCGTTTCATGATATCCCTGATGATCGCAAAGAGCCCGGTTGCAACAAAGATGTATCCCAGCGTGCGGAGGATAACGATCGGGAGCTCGTCGTAGACCTCGATATCATACAACAGCAGGAGATGTGATACTGCAAACAGGACGTAGGCAAAACCAAAATACAGTGGCGTGGGTCTCCCAATCCGGAGGTATCCCCAGATACTCAATACTACAATGATGATGCTCAGCAGGAGATTTGAGAGCACCATGATGTCGAAAGGTGATATTGTTATCATATGTATCCCCGTCAGATCGGCCCGGGTTTCCCGGTATGACTGGTTCACCGGATCTCCGGTCCCGCAGGAATCCCTGGTAAGCAGGAACCTGCACCTGCATGTACCTGAACATAAAACTGTTTAAACAAGGCGATGACTGCATTATTTTTTGCAGTTATTATGGCCGTTTTTTGTTAAACGGGTCTCATATTAAGTGCAAAAAAAATTTCACTCAACACCAGTGTTTTTCCCATTCCATCCCAAATCTTCTCTTGATCTTGCATGACGTTCCCAATCTCTTCCCGCGAATGGCGGATTATCTTCCTTTGTTCTCTTGTTGTTCTCCTGCTTGCCTACCCGACTGCGGCGACGGTGCAATGGACACGGAACGGCGACTACGTCACCGATGATCTATCGTCACTCCTGACGGGTGAGGGGGCTGGTAATATACCGGCCGGGACTGAGGGGGCGGTGGCCATCTCCAGTGTCATCGATACCGACAGGAACGAATACTGGCTTAACCTGTCCCCAATCCGGAACGGGAAGATCGGCAGTTTCGGGGTAATGGGGACAACAAACCTTCTGCCGGAGACCAACCTCTCCCTGAATGTATTCTCGAACGCATTCCATCCGACACCCTGGCCCTATGACTGGTCCCATGAAAGGGCAGGGGGGCATGGAAAAGTTTTCAGGAGCGGCAGCAAGACCCTGTTCTCCGGAAGTGTCAATACATCCCGGCTTTATCCCGGGGAATATTACTTGTCAATCAGTACTTCGGATTCGAAAGCGGAAGCTTCAGTATTCACAACGATCGACATGATACCCACAATTCCTACGACTCCCGGCAGGATGCATGCCATCAACTGGTCCCGGCTCACCATTCCGACACTTCACACTTTTGACAGCATCAGGCCCGGGATCAACTCCTGGTGGAAGGTTGTCAGGAACCCAAGACTCAACAAGGGCGATCTCTCGTATGGCTCGGTAATCTATTGCGCATGGGACGGGATCTGCCGGGTCTATGATAAAGACGGGATACAATATTATGCCGCATATGACGGGGTGTCGATCACCGGGGTGCCGAGCGGCTCCTGCATCAGCGACGATGACAATGTCCTCACCGTCTCTCTCGATGGTTGTAACAATAAGATTGTGCTGACAAAAATCTACGAGCATATGTGGGACTGGGAATAACCATCCTTTTTAAGGGCTCAATGTGCGTGTACCCTGTTCCTGGTGTGAGCTCTCACTTTCAGGAATTCCTTTGTTTTATTATTGTGTATCGCCCACAGTTCCCAAATATCCGGTGAGTGAAAAAAAAACTTCACTCATCGTCCTCTTTTTCTTATTCCCAGCCAGATTTGAAGGTATGACACATTCAGGTGTCGACCTTCCCGGTAACTGCCGGAAAGAGTTACGGAGGTAACGATATGAGAATTTCACACTGGAAATTAATCCTGATTGTGGCGGTGTGCTGTCTGGCATTGGTATCGACAGCAGCGGCATTCCAGGTAAACTGGACGTTGTACAAATCCGAGTCCCAGATCCCGAATGTCCCGTCGTTTGAAAATGTTCCTTATGAGCACCTGCAGCCGGGAGAACTGGCCATGCAGAGCGGCCAGTACCCGATCACGATTGAGGAAGCAAAGGAGAAAATCCGGAAATATACCGGCCAGCCGAATGCGGACCCGATCCTGTACCGTGTCGATGGCCTGCCGATCGGCAGTTATTACCGGATGTACGTGAATGCCTCCGAGTATGCAGTAAACCAGCAGACCGGGGAGATCGAGTTTGTCCACATCGGTGAGAACACCGTAAATTCAAGTATGGTCAACCTCACCCGTGAGGATGCCCTTGCTGCTGCACAGGCATATGCAGCGGAGAAGTACCCGGGATATTCCAAGAAGACGTGGAAACTTATCCGGGATGGTTTTTACACCGCATGGTGGGATGATGACAATGGCCAGTACTATTTTACCTGGCGTGAGATATCGGGCACGGTCCTGACACCCAATGTAATCCATGTATCGGTCAACCCGCACAACGGGAAGATCATCGATTACTGGGGTGTTGAGCGGACGATCAATGTCGAGCTCTCCCCGGCGGTATCCCAGTCAGAAGCCCTGGAAATTGCAGAAGATTACTATTCCTGGTTTACGCCATCCGGCCTTGACGCGGAATATCTCACGGTCATAACTCAGAGTACCAATGTCCAGACCCTTGTCTATAATGTGAAGCTAAGTGGTGTTGAACACTGGTATGAGTACACCTGGCCCGTACATGTGATGACGTTTGTGAATGCTGACAACGGCGATCCGATGAATTACTGGAGCTCGTACTACTGGCCGGAGGACTGGATCGGCTTTTAGGGAGATCACAAGACCTTTGGAGGAAACAAGATGACAACAACACGATGGAAAATTCTCCCGCTTGTCCTGCTCTGCATGATCGTATGCGTTCCTGCAGTCATGGCAAAGGAGATCACGATGGCCCCTGCCGGTTCGCTTGCAGGTGCTGCCTCAGTGCATGACAATTACCCGATCAGTGAAGAGCGGGCAATGCTCTTTGTTAAGGACTTTGTCGGGGATTTCGACATGGACCTTGTGCCTGACGATGTCGAATCGCTCCCGATTGGGAATTATTATACGTTTTACTCAAACGACGACCGGTTCTGGGTAAACCAGCAGTCGGGCGACGTGGAGTTTGCGCACTTCAACAGCAATTACCAGAATTGCCAGAGCAATGACGGGAATTGTATCGCGATAAACCAGACCCGGGATCAGGCATATACAGCAGCCCAGGCCTATGCGATTGAGAAGTACGAAGGATTCAATGAGAAACACTGGCTGCTTATTGAAGACACACTCATCAACTCCACTGCCGGCAGCGAGTATTCGTTCATGTGGCGGGAGTATATCGGTACTGACAGGTGGTACGGAACCACAAAGGAAGTAACCCTCCCGAACATTGTCCATGTCTCGGTCAGTGCAAGCGATGGTAAGGTCATTGACTACTGGGGCGTCAACCGTCTCCTGTCAGCATCCACAACACCTCAGATCTCCATGTCTGAAGCCATGGAAACTGCCGAAGATTCCGTGCCTGGCGATATCGATATCTCCAACCCGAAGATAAGCCTCACCCTTGCAGAGCGGACACAGAACGTGGAAACCCTGGTCTGGATTGTCACGTTTGACGGGACACGGGGCGACGAGAAGATCCCGGTTACTATCTATGTCAATGCGAACAACGGGCGGATCATCAAGGACCTGCTCTGGGCAGAATCATGGCTCGAATGAATGAGGTGTGAAAAACCATGAAAAACTATACCTTTCTCATCATCACCCTGATGGTGTGCGGTCTCTGTATTACCGGAGTATCGGCGGTGCCCGTTATTGTCGGGTTCAAGGATACCCCTGCGGTCCGGTTCAACGACCGGACGGATGTCAACGTTATGATGGCCTCAGCAGGGACAACCGGGACTGCCTATGCCCCAATCTCCAGTCTCGGGACAGTCAAGTACGTCTACCCGGATATCCATGCTGTTGCCATGGATCTTTCCGAAGAGGAGATTGCAGAACTGAAAACGAACGAGAACGTAAATTACGTGGAACCGGATTACATTGTCACTGCACTGGGCGGCCCGACTATGCCCTATAACATCAAGCAGATCGGTGCTGACCAGGTCCAGGCTGCGGGCAATGACGGAAGCGGTGTTAAGGTTGCCGTGCTCGATACCGGTATCGATTACACGCACCCTGACTTGAAAGATGTGTACGCCGGCGGTATTAATTTCTACGATGACAATGACAACCCCATGGACGACAACGGCCACGGTACCCACTGTTCCGGTATTATCGCTGCAACCGGGAGTAAGAAAGGCATTTATGGTACTGCACCCGGTGTCAGCCTGTATGGCGTGAAAGTCCTCAACAGGTGGGGCTACGGCTATACAAGTGATATCGTGGAGGGCCTCTACTGGGCAAAGAACAACAGCATGCAGGTTGCCTCGATGAGCCTGGGTACATGGTATGATTCACAGGCCATGCACGATGCAGTCAACAACGCAACGGAAAATGGTGTTCTCATTGTTGCAGCAGCAGGTAACAGCGGCAGTGTCACCGGTGTCGGGGAAACCATGAATTACCCGGGGAAGTACGACAACGTGCTTGCTGTCGCTGCGGTGAACAAGCATAACCGTCGTGCCACCTGGTCGAGCACGGGATTCAATCTCGGTGTTTCCGCACCGGGTGTAAAGATCCGTTCCACGGTACCGGGCGGGAATTATGCGACCTACAGCGGGACGTCCATGGCAACTCCGCACGTAGCCGGTGTTGCTGCGCTCGTGTACAGCGCCCACCCGGACTGGACAAATATGCAGGTTAAGCAGAAGATCATCAGTACGGCAAAACCCCTGGGCAACCACTGGCTTTACGGTGCCGGCCTTGTTGATGCCGTTGCGGCAGCTGACTTGCCGGAGGATAGTGCGGCCAGTTCCGCTGCATATTCCGGTGATATGGCCGGTGAGTCTGACATTAACGATGACGGGGTACCGTTCTCGGAAAGCGTTAACCTGCCAGAAGCGTTTGCCTGAAAATTCACCCTCTCACCTTTTTTATTTTAATTCCCGGTATCCGTTGCCGTCACCGGCACACCAGAGACCTTTTCCGGAACCGCATAACAAAACATTTCTTAAAGAAATTAATGCAATTAATTTTTCACTCATCGCCGGCCTTTTCCCATCCTGCTGCCAATGTTCAGAAAGGTGATCTGAATATGAAAAAGATCCTCATCATTATCGGCGTGATCCTGGCGGCGTTTGTTATTCTGATTGTCGGGACGCACCTGTACATGGAATCAGGCGATACAACCTGTTCGGGTTGCCAGCCGTTTACCGGCGCAGCAGTCCGGGAGGGTGACAACCTCCTGCTGGTTATCCGTCATGTGCCCTGTGCCCCGACCGCGTGCCATCCCATCGGGTCATATGCTGATGGTATCCGGAGCGTGAATATTTCCGTTACCTCATATGACGGGCGGCAGTCCTTTGTCGAACAGCCCGTGATACTCCATGAGACAAACACCTTCCCGGGGGTGCTCGCCAACAGTTCTTCTGCCCGGGTACGGGTCTCTGTTGATTATGCAGGGTGGAAGAACCAGTCCTGTAATCTTACGCTTGTGGACAGCAGGATATGAGACCGGAAAGGTTCTCCCTTTTTTCCTGAAGTAACCGGTGCCTGTTGAATGCCGGTGTACGTTGAGCCGGTAATAACCGCACTCCTTTTTTTACTCATCACAGGGATTATATCACTCTATTCTAAACTATTTCCCGGGAATAAACATGGATAAAATAAAATGGATTTTCTTTTGTATCGGTTTTCTGATCTGTCTTTATGGGCTGATCACCATGCAGATTCTGATGACGGTCATTTGTATCGTTGTCCTGGTTGTATGGTTGTGTATTATTGAAAAAGTGATACCAGCTCTTGTTGTGTTTCTGAATAACATCCAGCGTATTGCGGATAATCTTGAGGAGATTAAAATCCAGTTAAAACCCGGCACAACGGGATTTAAAAAACAATGAACGGATAACCGCACCATTTTTTTCACTTAACGCCGGCATTATGCCAGCCATGCTGAAATATTTCCCGATGAATCGCTCCGAACATCTGCGTTATGACCAACCGGCTCCGGGTCAGATCCAGACCCTGCCCATGGCCGGCTGCTGAGGACCGGAGTGCCGCCGTGCGGCTTCCAGCAGGAAGGTATCCCCTCTCATCCCCTTTTCTCCGTCGGAGAGTCCCCGCTTTCACGAACCAGATTCTCATACCCTGCATGTGCCTACGACGTAAAAACCGCGATCCGGATCCGATCCGGTTTCCCTTTGCCACATCCTGGACCTCATGGCAGCACCCTTTTGTTCAACAGAACGCGTCTATGGGCGTCTTTTTACAGGGTGATTTTCTGCTGGTTCCCGCACATGAAGAATTGGCTGATCTGAGAGGTGATCGTCTATCCAAACGCGGCTAAATGTGACCTCCTTTTCACCGACGTAAAAGTGCGAAAAACCGCAGAATTATGACCTCTGGTTCATGATTTTCCGTATTATCTCCGGAAAACAGGGGGAATCCGGGCACATACAGGGCCCGGATGGGAGCATGTGTCTCTGGATCTGCCAGGGTATTCGCATTGTTGCGGATGAACCATGCATAGATCCCCGGCTCAAACCTCGTCGTCAACCAGGTAATGGCATATCAGACAGAAGGAACCGGAAGATATCCCGAAGATCTCCAGCGCTGCAGATTCCAGCAGGATCTGATCCTTCCGGGCTTCTGTCTCTGAACCGTCATTGTTCTGTCCGGGCTCATCATCATCCATAGGATAACGTCCCTGCAGGTTTTCTTGAAGATTGTCATGACTGAAGAAAAATTTTCACTCATCGATAGCGTTATCATAATTACAACGGATTGTTCTGTATGCGATTCCTGAAAAGCCAGTGGCTGATCTTTATCGCGGTAATATGTACTGTCATCCTTGTCGGTACAATGATCATTTCCGGAGAACCTACGACATCAACACACTCTATTATTCCTACTGGGGAGTATCATCCGGTTTCTGCGAATACCATATCTGATCCTGTCGCAGTAGAACATCCTTCCCTGCCCGAAGCGATCTCATCTCCTTTCCAACCCGGTTGCCATCGTGGGGACTTCCTATGTTAAATCCTAAATAATCCCCTCACTCCTTCCCAACCTCAACTTCCCCCTTTTCCCCTGCCAATGAGAATTCTCAGGAGATTTTACTGTGCTGGATTACTGTTAATCCTGTAAGTGTTCTGATAAGATGTCGGTTGAGGGGGTCCTATTGAGAATTTCCAAATGGGAAATGGGATCTAAAAAACAATGAAACGATATCTGATACCTTCAACAAGGATGGCACAGAAACGCTTGAACTACTCTTATGAAGGTATGGATAAATGAAACATAATTTTTCCCGCACATCCTGGAAAGAATTTGAGTATCAGAATCAATAATTTGCCATATGTCCCGACTCCAAAGACCGGGGCAGGTATATTCGGCAGCATCCCAGTCTTTGGGATGCGTATCTCCCTTAGGATGCCTGTAAGAAAATAAGTGGCTATTTTGCCGATCCCCACGAACTATTCCCGACAGTTAATATAGACAACCGGTCTTTGGAAGAGATTCTCAAAAAGTTACCGGAGAAGGATCCCCCGCAGTTACCGCTGCTCGAATATAATTATAACCGGTTTACCGCAGATATTCTCCATCATTCTGAATTCACGTTCTACTTTCGTTCAAACTATTATTTTATCGATTATTGGAAGAAAAAGATAAAGATCCGGCTTGGATTCCGGGGTGAATTTTTATTGCCGGTGAAGGTGAGAAAATTCTCATTTCAGGAAGTGATTTCGATGAGTTTATCCGGGACGTTAATTCATAGATGATAAAATATATCGGAGTATCTCTCCGGCAAATGTTCGATGACTTCTATAAAGACGATATGATGGGCGATTTAAGACGGGATCAATTTACTTTATGGGATGACTTTAAACCAGAAACATCTCGATCCCGTTCCGCATTTTTCCCACAACCTCACGTAAGAAAAATATCAGCAATGGAACCTGGCGTTTTACCAATGGACATCTAATGTGAATATCTGGGTGGAATAAAAAAACCACTACAATCTCTTGGATAAAAGAGGAAATACTACTTTACTGTCTACATGATGACATATTTAGAGGGACATAAGCAAATTTACGACATAAACAAACCTATGACCTTCGCAACGACTGGCGTCATAGCCAGTAAAGATGCGAGAATAATTAAAATGATGCCCAACACCGACTTCACCTCCTTTGGATAAGTATCCCGTGCTGCCGACAAATACCTGTCCATGACTGAAGTTTTTTTTTCACTCATCGCCGGGATTATGACCTTTCATGCGGATGTTCACCTATGCAAGGAAAAACCCGGTGTCCAAGAGGAATCCTGGCAAGCGCCTGCTGCACCTGCTGGATAAGAGGCTGGTGCTGGTGGTCGGACTGTTGCTAGGCCCCGCACAGGGTATTGCCCGATAAAAAGACCGGTCCCGGTCAGCAACACAGCCTCCGGTTTTCCTCTCTTATTTTTTTATGCAGGACCAGACCATTTTTTGGATCCGTCACTGGATCTTCCGGAACAGGTATGCACCGATAACCACGGTCGCGATGCAGAATCCCCCGCTGACCGCGATGCAGATGAAGGGATCGATCTGCGAGACCCCGGTCAGGCCGTACCGCATGCCTTCCACGCCGTACGTCAGCGGGTCGATGAGCGTAAGGGGTGCGATCCATGCGGGCAGGGAGCTGATGGGGAAGAGCGCACCCGAGAGCCCGAAGATCGGGAAGATGACAAAGTTCATGATCAGCTGGAACCCGGTCATGTCATTCATGCGGGAGGCAAGTGCAATCCCGAATGCCGTGAACCCGACACCGATCAGTACCATGAACACCAGTGCGACAAAAAAACCGGGGAGGTTCGGGACGTTAAGCCCGATGAGCAGGGCCGGGACGAGGATGCAGATCCCCTGCAGGAACGCAGTCGTTGCCCCGCCCGAAGTCTGGCCCAGCATGATCTCGAGGCGCGAGACCGGGGCGACAAGGGTCTCTTTTAAGAACCCGAACTGCTTGTCCCAGAGGATCTGGACCCCGGACCCCACCGCGGTGAACATGACGCTCATCGCGACCATGCCCGGGATGAGAAAGACCAGGTAACTTCCGGCAATTCCGGGCATCTGCACGACATTGTTCAAGCCGAAGCCAAGGAAGAGTAGCAGGAAGAGCGGCATCATCACGCTGCCGATAATCCGGCTCCTTGAGCGGACGAAGCGCAACATGTTCCGGAGCCAGATTGCATAGATGATCTCCATGGTCAGTGCCCCGTCATCTTCCTGTGTATGCGCATGTTTTCCGTGCTGTCGGCGTCCTGCTCCCGTATGGTACGGCCGGTGAGGGAGAGGAAGACATCCTCAAGTGTCGGCTTGCTGATCGAAATCGACGTGATCGGGACCTTATGCTCGTTGAGGATCGTGACGATGGTGCTGACGTACTGGTCGGCATTCCGGATGCTGATGATCACCTCGTCATTGTGGGTCTCGGTACGGATGACCCAGGGCTCCCTGAGCGCTGCCGCAACGCCCGGCAGGTCAGGGGATTTGATGGTCACCAGGTCCCCGCCAAGCGCGTCCTTGAGATTTTTCGGTGTATCGATCGCAATGATCTTTCCCTTGTCGATGATGGCAACGCGGTTACAGAGCCGGTCGGCCTCTTCCATGTAGTGCGTGGTGAGGATGATCGTGATCCCCTCGTCTTTCGCCAGCGTTGCGATGTAATTCCAGAGGTGGTTGCGGGTCTGGGGGTAGAGGCCGAGCGTTGGCTCGTCAAGGAAGAGGATCCGGGGATGGTGGATCAGGCCCCGGGCGATCTCGAGCCGGCGCCGCATGCCTCCGGAGAATGTCTTGACAAGGTCATTCTTCCGGTCCTGGAGTTCAACGAGTCTCAGCAGCTCGTCGATCCGCTGGTTCCGGACCGCCGCTGGGATCCGGTAGAGCCGGCCATGGAAATCCATGTTCTCCAGTGCGGTCAGCTCCTCGTCCAGGCTCTGGTCCTGGAAGACAATGCCGATGGACCTCCTCACCCCGTCCGGGTCCTTCATGATATCGATGCCATTGACCGTGGCTGAACCGGATGTCGGGGCGAGCATTGTCGCAAGCATCGAGAGGGTCGTGGTCTTCCCGGCGCCGTTTGGGCCAAGGAGCCCGAAGATCTCGCCCTGCAGAATATCGAATGAGATGTTGTCAACCGCGACAAGGTCCTTGAAGTGACGGGTCAGGTTCTGGATATGGAGTGCTGCGGTCATGAGGTTGATCCGTGGATACGGGATGGTTCGTTTGAAATTCCGTTCTGTTCTTTTAATACGCTTTTTACCTGTGCATGCCGGACAAGTCAACGACCCGTGCACATGGCATCCTCGTCATTGCGTGTATGGCACGACACCTGCGATACCAGATGGTTGCTCCCGGGTCTGTTAACAAATTCCATAACCTCAAAAATTTTTTCACTCAACGACGTGCTTATCTTATACTCTGGCCAATGTCGCATTACATGTCCTGCGCTCAAAAATCACGAGTAATTGGCGATTTCCGGCAGGCGACCCGCAGGGTGATTCAAACCGATCAGGTAACCGATACGATGGATGTGGAAAATGAAAACTGAAAGTGTCATGTATCTCTCGGAAAAAGAGGAGGAACTGGCCGAGCTTTTAATAAAAGTCGGGGTCCGGACAAATGTTGCACTGGTGCTGGTGTATCTTGCAAATATTCCTGAGGCAACAACGAGGACCATTGAGCGGGGGACCGGTCTCCGCCAGGCAGAAGTCAGTCTTGCCATGCAGTACCTGGGCGAGCTCCAGTGGGTCTCGTGCAGGCACGAGAAGAGCCTGAGCAAAGGCCGCCCGATGAAGTGCTACCAGCTTGCAAAACCCCTCCCCGAGATTATGAATGCCATCGTGAATGAGAAGAAGAAATCGGCATATAACCAGTTGGTACGCATACAAAGAATACGGGAATGTATTGGTTGATCTTCCGGCCTCGTTTTTGGGGCAGCGGTGCCGGTTGCAAATTTTCTTTTTAAATTATTTTTTTATTAATTCGTTTACCCTCCGATGAGAGTCCGGATAATAAACGAAGAAGTCCTGACGTTCTTTCGGACATACCTGAAGAGATATGCGGCGGCAATCATACCGGAGATAAGGATGAGGTATCCGACCAGGAAGGAGGGCAGGGGGACCTGCAGTCCATTGGGGTGGATGAGCCATTCGATGACAATGATATGCAGGATGTATATCGCCAGCGAACATTCTCCCAGCGCCCGGAGCGGATCAAACAGCCTCCCTGATACCGGAAGCATATCGGCAATGACGAAGAGGCAGAAGATCACGCCGGTAATAAAGAATATGAACTCCATTGTCGGTGGGTAGAAGACTTCGATATAGCCGGACCGGGTGAGCATCGGACCTGGTATGATGTACCAGAACAGTGCCCCAAGGACAAGCACCGAGCCGGCCAGTGTTGCGAGTTCCCGTTCTGCAAACGACCGGACCTGCCCATCCTGCCAGCGGAACATTCCGGCCTGTGCACCGGTAAGAGAAACGGCAAGCCAGGGAAAGACCGGGAACCAGCCGTCTATCAGCCACTGGGAAAGGACCGCTGGGATACCCGGAAGAATTCCCCCGTGGAGAAGCGAGACTGCAGGGATTATAATTGGCAGGGAACTGTACCCGGCAATGCCCTGGAGGACGGGCGTAGCCACAAGTATGGCGATCAGGACCCCCAGCCGTGCCCTCAGGCCGAGTGACAGGAACAGGTACGCGAGCGGGAGGGAGATCCCGATAAGGTACAACACGTCGGTACTAATGAACGGTACCGAACCCTGCACGACAAGATCAAGAAACGCTGCAATGGCGATGACAAATCCTCCCCGGTAGAGGAAATGCGATAACGTGTAGTTTTTCCGGCAGCAGGACAATGCGACCATCATTCCTGACAGGAAAATGAACAAGGGTGCCGCTATCGAAGAGAGAAGGCGCAGCCAGAGCGGCGCCGGGGGGGCAAGGAGGGAGGGGACCAGGTTTGCCCCGACCATGATCATGATCGCAAGTCCCCTGAGGACATCGATGGGAATATCCCGGAAGGGGATCGCAGGTTGTGTTCCGGTCTCTGTCATGGTATTCCCGGAATTATGAGGAATGAAAATAAAAAGGATTGCCCATAAGTGAAAAAAAAATTTCAGTCAACGCGTGATTTAAGCCGTTTTGGAAAAAAGAGCAATGAAAGACTGAAATACGGGTCGGGGACCCGTGAGCGTACCAGGACGGGACCATGGACAGGAGATCAATTTTCAATCATTCGATGTTTTTGAAAAAGCCCCTGGCTTCAAAAGGCGGTATGACAAAAGATACGCCCTCGCTCAAACGCGTGTTAAAGCCCATCGACCTTGTCATGCTGGGTGTCGGTGGCATTATCGGTACGGGAATTTTTGTCCTGTCCGGTGTTGCGGCCGGGCTCCATGCCGGTAATGCCCTTCCGCTCTCATTTATCATTGCAGGCACGGTCTGTCTGTTTGCAGCACTCTGTTATGCAGAATTTTCTACAATGATTCCCGTTGCCGGGAGTGCATACACCTACAGTTACACGGCGCTTGGCGAGATCTGGGCCTGGATCATCGGCTGGACACTCATCCTGGAGTACGGGCTTGCCATATCCGCAGTTGCCATCGGCTGGTCCGGGTACATGCACGCTCTCGTGACCGTAGCTGGTATCAACCTCCCGGCATCTCTTATACAGCCGTACGGGGTTGACGGGGGAATACTGAATCTCCCTGCCGTACTGATCGTGCTTGCCTTAACCCTGCTGCTCGTCAAGGGAACAAAAGAGAGTGTCCGGATGAACTCGGTGATCGTTGTAATAAAAATTGCCGTGATCCTCCTCTTCATTCTCCTGAGCGTCACCGCAATCAACCCGGGGAACTGGGCACCTTTGATGCCCCCGAACGGGTGGCTCGGGGTCTTCTCCGGGGCCGCGGTGGTCTTTTTTGCATTTATCGGGTTCGATGCGGTCGTGACAGCGGCAGAAGAGATCGAAGACCCCCAGAAGACCCTGCCTATTGGTCTCATCGGTTCTCTTGTCGTGTGCATGATCCTCTACATCATTGTCGGGGTTGTCCTGACCGGGGTTGTCCCGTTTGCCGAACTGGCCCGGCCGGAAGCGATCGACGCCCCCATCGCGTATGCCCTTAACAGTATCGGCATCTCATGGGGTGCAGCCATTGTCTCCTTCGGGGCCCTTGCCGGCATGACTTCGGTGATGCTGGTCATGCTCTTCGGGCAGAGCAGGATCTTCTTTGCCATGTCACGCGACGGGCTCCTTCCCACCTTCTTCTCAAAGGTAAACCCTGTCACGCATACCCCGTCCAAATCGATCCTCTTCATCGGCATTGTCACCGCATGTGTTGCAGGGCTGTTCCCCCTGGCAACCGTTGCCGAACTTGTCAACATGGGAACGCTCGTTGCCTTTGCCATTGTTGCGCTTGGCGTGCTGGTCCTTCGTCACCGGCAGCCAGAACTCAAAAGACCATTCCGGTGTCCCCTGGTACCGTATGTGCCCCTCCTCTGTATCGGCACGTGCGGTTTTCTCATCCTGAACCTCAAACCTCTTGCCCATCTGATGTTTGTTGTCTGGCTGGGTATCGGTCTTGTCGTGTATTTCATATACGGAGTCCGGCACAGTGAAAACCGGAGGGGAATAATGAACGACGGGCCGCGACCGGTTCCCGGTCATGTTGCGATAGAATCCCCTGTGCCCGGTCTTGCGGAGATCAATGTGCTTTCCGTTATAGTAGCTGACCCTGATAAATAAACCCGGACCTGTCGCCAGCTGGTCAAACCCTGCACCTATATACCAGAAAACACTGAATCATTCAGAACAGATGTATCCGGGATCCGATAACCCTGTAAAACACGGTATTGTGCCACGCAGCGTGTTTCTCCTCCTTTCGGGATTAATCATCATTCCGGTTTATTTTTTAATCCAGATTTTTTTTATCGGATCCTTCTTGATTGGTTCTATCGATGCGTACCATTACTACAGTAATTTCCTTGAGATTGGAATTGCCCTTTTCTGTATGTGCTGCTGCCTTTACGCATATCGTACCTGGTCAGAACGGATCATATTACTGCTTGCAGCATTCTCCTTCTTAGGATATGCCCTGTCCAATACATTCTGGTACCTCTATACGGTGAGCATTGGAAGGGATACTGTATTTTTTAATGTCTCTCAGATGGGATTTCTGGGTTTCATGCTCTTTTTTATTGTAGCATTCTGGTTCGAATTTCCAAAAAAGCCATGTCCGCGATCAGCACAAATCGCTCTTATCGGACTGTTTGTATTCATCACCCTCATGATCATAAGCACCATGGGAATAAACGCGGTAACTGCACTCCTGTGGATCCATATTCTTTTTTTGATACTGTTCATCAACAGTGCACTGGAGCATGGGGTGTACCAGTACTCCCTGCTCTGGGCCGGTATCGTTGTGTGGAGTTTTCCGTTCCTCGCATCTGCGCTCCGGGATACCTTCATTGTCACACATCCCGGGGTAGCCGTAATAGCCCTGCCCATGGCAAATTTATTAACATTCAATGAATTCCTGAGTATTGACGGACCGCTCGTTGTTCTATCGTTCCTCCTGATCCAGATGGGCATTTTTACGTATCTCAATTCTCCCCGGGACTGACCCGAAGCGGGATTTTTAAAAAAGGTTATCCCCTGTCTATGCAGGTGTGTCCATCACGTGGCATTCCCGTTCCTGAAGAGGGACGGGACATCCGTATGATAACAGGTGCGCAGGAAGAAGAACAGGACGATCGGGAAAATGATGTCGATAATGATACCGGGATTGCCAGAGGAATCAAGCAACAACAGGTTGAATATCGCGTGGGTTGTTACCGCAAGCGTATAAAACCCGAAGAGCAGGACGGGGAGTGCCGCCCGGTCAAAGTTCCGGATCAGGACAATGCCATACCCGATGATCCCGCAGGTACACCCGTGCATGAGCGAGGTTGAGAACGACCGTGCCAGGACCCACAGGAGAATTCCCGGTGAGGGATCGGATACCGCGGGAAAAATGAGCCACAGGTTCTCGATGAGGGAAAACCCGATCCCCGCTGCCATTGCGTAGAACAGCAGGTCCTCGTCGCGGTTTTTGATCCCGATAAGAGCGGGAACAATGATCGGGAGAGCCTTGAAAAATTCTTCGATAAGGGGATACATCGATACGGTAAGATCAGTCTCCGCGGGGAATGAGGGGGCAACGAACCAGGTAAGAAGTACGACAGGAATGGATGCGAGAGAACCCCAGAGAAGATAGACCAGGTATTTTTTATTTTCATACCCGATGAACACCATCAGGCATATGATGGGCAGCAGGTACGCAGCTACCAGGGCGAGCACCATACCCGGGTTCCATGCAGCGGACAACATCTCTTTTAGAGATATCAGGTTGTTTCAAGATAATAAGACCGGGGGTGAAGGGATTGCCAGACATAAGTGAAAAAAAATTTTCAGTTATCAGCGGATATTTATGAAGCAACAGCCAGAGTAAATTATATAATACGATTTACTAGTAATCCCCCGGGGATACCGGGATTACCAGGGAAGGTGTATCATGGAAGAATCACATTTCGGGGGAGGAGTTGTCCGGCGGACAACGGATTACCAGTTTGGCATGCAGGGGGCCGCTGCCAGTGTCAGCCAGGTCCCGCCAGCCAGCGAACCGCCCACTATGGCAGAAGAAGTCATCTTTCTTGAGCCGGGGCAGGAGAAAGCCCAGAATATTGTCAAGGCAATGTCTCACCAGAATGCCGGGGAGGTTGTCCAGCTCCTTTCCATGGAGGGTCCCCTCCGGTTGTCGGATATTGCGGAGCGGCTGAACATCTCGCTGAACGCGGCCAAATACCATATCGAGAACCTGATGACGGCCGGCATTCTCGAGATCTCCAATACCCGGTACAGCGTAAAAGGGAAAAAAGTCAAGATCTACCGGTTGAAAAACCAGGTCTTCATTGTCGCGCCAAAGATGAACAGTATTGCACAAGTCCGTTCGGCACTGATGAAGTACAGCGCCGCAGTTGCACTCTTTGTCGGGGTATTCGTTATTGCGATTGCCCAGCCTTTCATTGCACTGCCGGCGGTTCCCCTGCAACTCTCCGGATCCATCCGGCCCGGGTCCTCCGTCCCGGCCGCGGTACTGACCGATAACAGTATCATTCCCGCCCTGATCATCGCAGCAGCGATAACGATGCTCGTCCTTATCGCCTATGAAATCCACATCAGCTGGAAGAATCGCAATTACCCGGCCTGATCAGACATTCAGATGATCCCGTCCGGGAAAATACATCCCGGCTTTTTTAATCACCGTTTCCTGTTGTTTCATCAATCCTGTTGGTACTGTGGTTCATACCGAAGAGGAAATACACCGAAAGGCCGATGAACATCCAGAGAATAAACCGGAGCTGGGTGACAAACGGCAGCATCAGGATCAGGATACCACAGGAGATGATACAGAGCAGGGGAATAACCGGCATCCACGGGCACCTGAACGGGCGCACCAGTGCTGGCTGAACGTGTCGCAATACGAGTATCCCGGAAGCAACGATGATAAATGCCGCGAGGGTCCCGATATTGACCAGTTCGGCAATGTCATCAAGGGGGATGAAGCAGGCAAGGATTGCCGTGATAATCCCCACAAACAGGGTAATTTTTGCTGGCGTATGAAACCGTGCATGGAGGTCTGAAAAAACGGAGGGGAGGAGCCCGTCGCGTGCCATGGCAAAGAAGATCCGTGTCTGGCCGTAGAGGGTGACCAGAATGACGGATGTGATACCGCAGAGCGCCCCGACAGAGATCAGTGCAGCGCCCCACGGCATACCGATATGGTCAAGGGCAAATGCCACAGGTGCGCTTGTCTGGATAAAGTCCCCGTATGGGACCACGCCGGTTAATGCGGCGGCAACGCATACGTACAGGATCATCACGATCACCACCGACCCGATGATACCCCGTGGCAGGTTTTTCTGCGGCTCTTCAACTTCCTCCGCTGCGGTCAGTATCGCATCAAACCCGATGTACGCAAAAAAGACAATCGCTGCTCCTGCAAAGACGCCGGTTATGCCAAACGGCATAAATGGGTGCCAGTTTGAAGGATCGATATGGTTGTACGTGAGCGCGAGAAAAATCAGGATGATTGACACGTTGATGAGCACGATGATACTGTTCAGCCGGGCGCTCTCACGCATGCCGATGATCAGCATTGCCGTGATGAACAGGATGATCAATGCGGCCGGCACGTTGATCAGTCCCCCGGCAACGCCGGGAGGATTGACCAGGTACGGGGGGAGATTGATACCGACATTGGTCAGCAGGTTCACGACGTAGGCTGACCACCCGATCGCAACCGCAGATATCGATACCGCGTATTCCAGGATCAGGTCCCACCCGATAATCCATGCCCAGATCTCGCCAAGCGAGGCATAACAATACGTATAGGCACTGCCGGCAACCGGGACCATTGCAGAAAATTCCGCATAACAGAGCGCCGCTAAGATACAGATGATGCCGGAGATCACAAATGACAGGACGATCGCCGGCCCGGCATAATGGGCAGCAGCGACACCGGTGATGACAAATATGCCGGTCCCGACAACCGCCCCAATCCCGAGCAGGATAAGTTCAAACGGTCCCAGTACCCGCATGAGGGCATGGTCACCCTGGCAATGCTCCATAAGGCGATCGATGGATTTTGTCCGGAACATCGTGTGATTCCGGAGCGATTCCCAGGACGGGGTCATGATCATTTCCAAAAACAATGTCCATGAGCTGAAATCTGCATGATTGAAGGCGGCACGTTTGATCCTGCCCTGCAGATCGATCCGGTGATCTTTTCCAGGAGTGTCAATACGGGAATCATGGTGTGTACCAGTAACTCAGGAAAGAACGGGGGATTGTCTGTTCTGTCATATCCCCTCGTCAATCCGTGTTTTTACCCGCGTCATGCTGCGGGTAAAATCCAGTGTCTTTATCCACAACGGGAACCGTTTCGTGCCCTGTGCCGGGGTGATTCCAAAAACCGATACTGATGATGGTTCGGAAAGGTAATTGAGGGAGAAACAATTCCCGTGAATAAAGGAAGTAGTGGGGAAGGTGTGCGCATGACAACTAATAATCCGTGGTAAATTCGGATAAACCAAGCGATAATTGAAAATTTTTTTTCAGTCATCATAATCGTAATCCATCCCGGTTTTGTTACATCAGAAAACGTATCCAAAAATTACCTGCAGACGGGTTTTTCGTGTCTGCCGGGGACCCTGTACGGCCTGCTCTGATCGGTCCTCCGGAAACCGGAAAGAACGTGCATTAATATTCCGAAAAACGTCACTTTACTTATGGGATTACTGACTGGTACCCGTTACACGAACCGGTGGAAAGAAACTGCACGGGCAAAAACCCGTGACGGCTGGAGGACAGGGAGCCCAGGAATGATCCTCCTGGTTCTCATGATTGTCCTTGCCATCCTCCCGACAACAGCCGGAGCTGTATCGGGCGAGCCTGTCCCAACCGGTGCAACATCTCCGCAGATCGTAGAGATCGGTGTCGATACCATGGACTTCAACGGGTTCAGCGTTGCCGACGGTACCGTTGAGACAAATTTTTATTTATCACTCAGATCCGACAGACCCATATCACTCGATAATGTCGAGCTTATGAACGGGCAGATTACTGCTGTTTACCCGTTCGTCAATACAACAAATGAAAAAACGTACAGGATCTATGCACTCATCACTGCTGATCCCGATCTCCGCCAGTTCCCGTTCGACCAGCATATGCTCCCCATTGAGATCGAGTCCAAAAACGATGATGTGAGCAAACGGGTCCTCGTGATCGATACGAACCGGACCGGCATCGAGCCTGAAGCAGATCTCCCGGGTTGGGAAATAACGCATAACCGTGCATATGTCATGAACAAGTCGTACGATGAGGGCGGGGAGGAATATTCCCGGGCCGTCTTTGCCCATGACATCGAGAGAGACACGGCATCGACCGTCCTGAAATTCTTCCTGCCGATTATGCTCATTGTCATCGTCTCCCTCTCCTCGCTGATGATGAAGGTCTCATCACGGCTGGGGCTGAATGCATCGATGTTCCTTGCCGCCGTGCTCATCCACTGGCGCGTTGCAGACGCAATTCCTCTCGTTGCCTACGCTACCTTCCTCGATATATTTATGATCATCACGTACGGGACGCTCGTCATGGTGCTGATATCCGGTATCCTGATCATGAAATTTACCGAGACGAAGGATACCATAAGGATTGAACTCGTGAACTACTGGTCGCTCCGGATTATCCCGGTCCTTTCCATCAGTTTGTATTTCCTGCTCTTCCTGACACTCCTGCTGTAATCCCATGCCGGCAGGCCCTCCCTTTTTTTGGGAGATTGTTGTCCGGTGTTCTATGAGCCCGGTTGATCATGAATAATTAAATGCGGGAGAATCAACCTGTAAATTTATACCCGTGAGACTCCACAGGTTAATAGTAACATTGGTGATGGGAATTTCACGGTTTTTTTCCAGGGCAGATCCAACAGGCATCACCCGCCAGCGCCTGATTCTTGCATCCGTCTCACTTGCGTCACTGCTCGGGGCGCTCGATATGAGCATCGTGAATATTGCAAACCCTGCCATCATCAAATCCTTCCAGGTATCGATCGGGATGGGCTCGCTCGTCATCCTCTCCTATATCCTTACTATTTCTGTCCTGATTCTCTTAATGGGAAAGCTGGGTGACCGTATCGGGTTCCGCTCTCTCCTCCTGTACGGCTTCGTGGTCTTTGGCATTGGCTCATTCCTCTGCGGGATCGCACCCTGCATCGGGTGGCTCATCGGAGCACGTATCCTGCAGGCGATCGGTGCTGCGATGTTCTCTTCCATCGGTCCTGCGGTAATCACCGAATTCCTACCAGGACACGAGCGGGGAAAGTCCCTTGGTTACCTGATCTCACTTTCAGCGGTCGGTTTTGCCCTCGGCCCCGGGATTGGCGGGTTCATCACGATGTACGCAGACTGGCACTGGATCTTCTTCATCAACCTCCCGATCATTGCCATCGCCTTCCTCCTTGGATATTACTACATCCCCCGGCAAATCCTTCCCGCAGTGCCGACACCCCTGGGGTGGGTCGGGCCGGTAACATTTATCATTGCATTGCTCTGCCTCCTCCTCGCGTTCTCTCTCTACCAGGTGCCGGGCACACCGGATCTCGTGCTTCTCCTGCTCCTTCTCACCGGCGTCCTGTTTGGCATTCTCTTCTGGCAGTACGAGAAACGGTCCAAAAATCCGCTCATCAGCCCCGCCCTCATAAAAAGCCGTGACTTCCGGGCTGGGATCCTCTCGTGCCTGATCATCACGATGCTCTTCTCCGGCATCACGTACCTGATGCCCCTCTACCTTGTAAACTCCCGTCATCTTGACCAGTTCACTGCGGGTCTGATCATGATGGTCCCGGCACTCTTCTCTATCTTTATTGCTCCGGTAGCCGGAAGCCTTGCAGACCGTCACGGTACGGTCCTTATCTCAACCATTGCGATAGGGCTCACTGCAGCAGGATTCCTTATCTTTACCATGTTTGATCCCTGGACGGTCGTCTTCGTGATCGTTATCGGGATGCTCCTCACCCGGGTCTCGACAGCAGCATTCTTTGGCCCGAACGGGAAACTGATCATGAACCATTGTCGCGAAGGAACGGTCGGGAACGGCTCCGGTGTGATGATGACTGTCCGGCACGTTGGCCTTGTCATGGGGATCGCCCTCTTCCAGAGTATCTTTGCCCTCCGCATGTATGCGATGGGGGTCCCCCGCGACGGGACACCGCTCGTGCCAAAACTTACCCCGGCGATGTCGGAACTCGGGTACCAGGCAGTCTACATAACATCGTTCATTCTCTGCGTGATTGTCATCCTCATCCTCAGGAGGACAAAAGAAGTACCGGATCTCATTGAGGATGAAGAGGTTCCGGAAGCGGTAAAATTCCCTGAATGAACCGTTCATCCATTGACCGGAACGAATCAGAAGACCGTACCGATGACCGCCACTGTACCTGTATTATCCGGAATGGCATCGTTGAGACAGAACGAAAGGGGCATTTCGGTCACCATGCCGGATAGTGCAAATCATTCATACCCACAGGCCGCACCATGTTCGGGACACACAATTTACTGATATTCCTCTTTGCATGCATTGCACTGAACCTGGTGCCCGGCCAGGATACCCTGTACATCCTCGGCCGCAGTATCTCGCAGGGGCGGGTGGCCGGCATGGTGTCCGTCCTCGGCGTGGGTTCCGGCTGCATGATCCACATCTTTGCTGCCGCCATTGGTTTTTACTCCCTCCTGGCACTCTCCCCGGTTGCCTTTATGGCAATCTGCACGGCCGGGGGTCTTTACCTGATCTATCTTGGGATCATGACCGTGGTTGGCACGGATACTGCCCGGCCGGCGTTCACAGCCAGTGAAACCCGGGAACCCATATGGATAATTTACCGTCAGGGTGTACTGACAAACCTGCTGAACCCGAAAGTGGCGCTCTTCTTCCTCGCATTCCTGCCGCAGTTCATCGATCCTGTCTCAAACCTCGGCTCGCTCTCCTTTCTCTTCCTCGGGACTGTCTTTCTTTGCACCGGTACGATCTGGTGCATGACCGTTGCTCTCAGTGCCTCGGCGATTGCCGATCAGTACCGGGATAACCGGACGGTCCAGCGGTACTTTGAATATTTCACCTGCATCCTCTTTGTGGGACTGGGAATCGGTATCCTGCTCGGGCATATCTGAATAGTGTATCCCGGTTTTACACAGTGATTGCTAACTGTGGCTTGGGGAAAGTGACCTGACGGCCCGGATATTTGTATTCAATATGACGGTTTTATGGGATAATGCCCCAAAATAATCCCATGACCCCAGCGTCAACTTCTCCCCTGTGTGTGCTTCTTATCGGCCTGTTTCTCATCACTGCCGGGTGTACACAGGAGCAGTCCGGTCCAGTCCCGTCAACGCCGGCAAGCACTGCTGCCGGCCGGCAGGTGACCTACACCTCCAATGAAACGCTTGTTGCCTTTGTTGACAGCGCGGTTGCCTATACAAAAGCCAATGGCAGGGAAAAAGCACTTGCGGAATTCAACAATAAAAATGGTTCGTTCATCAGGGGCGAGCTCTATGTCTTTGCATATGCCTTCAACGGCACAACCCTTGCCCACCCGGTCAACCCGGAAGATGTCGGGAAACACCGCCAGGGTGCCAACGGGGTTTTTGTCCGGGAAATGGGTGCCGTTGTACGGAACGGCAGCGGTTATTACCGGTTCGTGTATATCAATCCCCTCCACAATAACACGCTTGAATCAAAACTGGGGTACGGTGTGCAGGTGGACGATGACTGGTGGCTGGGATCCGGGGCATATGAGGGGCCGCTGGATGTGACAACAACCGTCGTTCCTGCGACAACAACCTCTGCGCAGTAACCAATAAATCCCTCGTACCCGGTAAACGTCCGGTCTCTCTTTTATCTTTTTACCGGTAATGTCCAAAGACAGCCGTTGCCTGCAATTTGTTTACCTTTGACCCCCCTCACCGGTGTCCGGTGCCGGTTGCGGGTTAACGGGTTGGAATACCTGAGATGGTGACCGGGCTGACCGATGCGGATCCTTAAAATATCGCAGGAAAAAGAGAATGACCGGAAGGAATATTCAACAGGGTCAGGCACGGGATAAAAGATACTTTGCTTCTTCTTCCTGCGCTCTTCCCTCCCACGCACTGACAGTCTCGTTATATGCTGCAAATTTCGGGTTGTACACGATGCCGGTTGCACCGTCTTTGAGCCCGGTAACCTGTTCGCCCCCGGTGTATGACCCGTTCAGGTATTCCGCAATGCCGGTATATACGACCCGGTCCACCCGCTTTATTGCGGACGCGAGCACAAATTCCGGGCCGAGCGGTGACTGGTCGGAGTCCGTGCCGATGACATACCGTCCGGGGACGGTGCGTGCAACGTCAAACATTCCAAGGTTGGATGCACCGGCACAGGTATAGATCACATCGGTCCCGTTGCGGTACATCCCCTCGGCAATCCGGCCGGCCTGTTCCGGGTCCCGGAACCCGTCCGGGGAATATTGCTGCACATACGCGTGATCCACGGCGATAGAGGAATTGACGGCACGGGCACCGGCCGTGTACCCCTTCAGGAAGGTATCGAGCAGGTCCGTCTGCATCCCCATGATGATCCCGACGCGTCCGGTCTTTGTTGCGGATGCTGCAAGTACGCCGGACTGGAAACTGTCGCCATAGGAGGTGATCTCGTACGCTCTCACGTTATCGGATCCGATCCCGGTCTGGTCGATGGCAAGGAACGATATATCCGGGTGGTGCGCTGCGAGCTGTTCTGTATAGTTGTTATACTGGAACCCGATCGTGATGACGAGACCGGGTTTTTCCGGCCCGGTCGTGTTTTCAAGGATCCCCGGCAGGGCATGGCTCTCGTTCAGCGTGAACTCCCTTGAGGTAAAGGACAGGTCATTGTGCGCTGCCAGCAGACCCTGGTATGCACTGTCTGTATACGACTGGTCACCTTTCTCGGATGCATACACAATATAGACGATAGTATCGTTGACAGACGCGACCCTCGTCCCATTGGTCGTTATACCGGCTGCGCCTGCTTTCTCCGATGTTGCCGGCCCGGCCGGGGATAATGGCTGGGTGCATCCGGCAGTAATGAGCAGCAGTGAGAGGACAACTGACAGGGATATGAACAAAAATCCCGGTTTCATGGATACGCATGGGTGATGATTTCCCTTAAGCATGTCTGATTTTTTTTGTTATCCATAGATTCGATGACCGGCAGGGTCCTCCCGGGCTTGCCCTGTTCCGGTAACGTTAAAAGCCGGCACGGATAATACCGGGTATCCAGTCAGGTTGGTTACGGATGCCGTTTGAGTGCAGCCAGTGCGGGGAATGTTGCAGCCATCTCGGCCTTGTCCATACCATCCATGAGGACTATGGAAACTACCGTTACCTGGTAAACAACCAGTACACCGGGGAGAAGACGGTGGTGACAGTAGACCCGGATAAGATCGTCCTTTTTTCTGACCGGAGTATCTTTACCGAACGACCCGAGGCCTGCCCGTTCTTCCGGTATGACCGGGTGGGTGCAAAGGGGTATTGTACCGTCCACCTGACCCGCCCGGAGATCTGCCGCGATTACGGCTGCTGGCGTATCCTGATCCTTAACGCAGAGGGAAAACGGGCCGGACGGATCATGTGCCAGCGGTTCCTAGCATCGGAAGACGAACGGCTGACACGGATTTTTCTTACGCAGGTCAACAATATTACCGAACCCGACGATGAGGTATGGGATGGACGGCTCATCCGGGTACTGGCTGCAACAGGCTACACCATACAGATGTAACACAGGATATGTCCCGACTCCTTTTGAAAAATCCGGGTAATCCCAAAAAACCACTTGTGAACACCTTACAATAAAAAGGATGATAATATAGACTGGCAGAGTCTGTAATATTTTTTCAGGACCCGGGGCCTTTGTGGGGATCGTTTGAGGAATATTATCTGGCAACAACCTGTTTTGTCTGGAACTTGGGCCGGACCTTCTCGGAAAAGTATTTCCCAATCTCGCCGGAATGCATAAGATCCGCGTAGACTTTGGGAGGGACGCCCAGGTACTGGTAAACAAGTCCTGTATGGAATTCTATCTCAAGAATTTTTGTGGTGTCATCATATCCCACAGAGCTCATAATCCGGGATTTTACGGCCTGTCTATCCACACATATCACTATTCTCTTACACGTGCGCTGGGCGGTTAATGGTTTTTATAAATTTCCGGGAATTGCCTGCGGATCATTCTGCCGGAATCCTGCGTTACTGTTTCCTGTCTTTCCCGGGAAGACGGGTAATTTTCTCGACCTTGACGTTCTTTGGAGCACTTTCCTTTTCCGTGTCTTTTGCCGCCGGGATATGGAATGCATTCCGCACCATCGACGCATTCCGTTCACGCAGGGGATATCTCTTCATGGCTGCGGAGAGGTTCATGAATACCTCGAGCGCATTTTTTCCGGTCCTGCTCCTGCTCATGGTATTCCTGAGTTCATCCTTTGAGAACACGGATGCAATGGCGTCAAGGTCTTCCACGCCCAGATCGCACAGGCCGAAGATGGTGAAGATCAGGGGAATTCCCCTCCGGTCATAGACCTGCGAGAGCAATCGTTTTCCTGCCCGTTTGATCAGGGCCGGTCTCGTCCGTTTGTCACAGGCCTGGACAAGCAGCTGGATTGCCATCATGCCATTGAATTCAATCTCGGTGAGGTCTTCAAGATTCGCGATCATGATCAGGGCTGCCCGGTCGATCATCCCGCCATTTTTTATCACGTCGGTGATAAATGAGCCGCCGCTCATGCAGTCTGCCCTGATGAATGCCTGCAACATGCGTTCATGGTCGTTATTAAGCCTGCGCTCCCCGCGTTGCATCTCGTCCACCAGTTCCTCTGCGGACAAGTATAAGTCAGAGAAGAGTCTCCCCCACACGTCGGCAAGAGGGCCGTACGCGGATTTCTTCGATCCGGTCTTAAGACAGGTCTCAAAGACCCCGAGCAGCTCCGCTGACCCGCACCGTTCCAGCTTCGAAAGGTGAGCGATTGGCAAAGGGGGCCGGAGTACCTTCATGTATACACAGAAATTAATTTTCCAAGCTATTTGGATTAACCGGGAGATGATTTCAATAAAATACCCTGCATATTTCCCAAAAAAAAAACGATCTTTCCCGGGAATTATTCCGTCGTAGTGACAGGGAGCACGTAAAACCATAAATACGACGCCGTTGTACTACTGCCCATGAGGGAGCTGAAGAACAACGTGCGGGCGGTCCTGCGCAAGCGAAAGGACGCAATGATACCGGAAGACCGGCTGGTAAAAAGCCATAAAATCTCTCGTCACCTGATGAACCTTATCAGGGATGGCGAGACCGTGATGGTCTTTACTTCCAAAGAAAAAGAGGTCAATACCCGGCCATTGATCGACGCACTCTTTGCGAAGAACAATCCGGTCATCGTCCCCATCATCGAAAAAGAAGACGTGAGTCTCCGGCTCTCCTACCTGCGGGATTTTTCCGCACTTGTCCCGAGCACATTCGGCGTCCCCGAACCTATCGGCAGCGAGATCCCTGCGCATGCAGAGGATATCGGCACGATCATCCTCCCGATGCTCGGTTTTGACCGGCACGGGGGACGGATCGGGTATGGTGCCGGTTATTATGACCGGTTCCTGTCAAAGCACCCGGGCCTCCGGAAGATCGGTATCGCATTTGCCTGCCAGGAATTCGATGGCCTGCCGGTTGATGAGAACGATATCCGGATGGACTACATCATCACCGAGAATGGTATTGCGTACCCGGAGGGAGGATAACCTGTGGAGATCAACGGAACCGTCATCCTTGATACCTTTGCCGAGGCCTTCCCGACATGGCTATCCCGGGTTATCATCACTGCCGCCACACCGGAATGGGCGTACAGGGCAGCAGTCGAAGCCACCGGGTTTGCGACATCAAAGATCGGCTGTCCCTGTGAGGCAGGGATCGAACGCACGCTCTCTCCGGCAGAGACCCCGGATGGCAGGCCCGGGTGTTCAGTCCTGATCTGTTCTGAAAAGAAGAGCATGAAGTCACATGTTGCCGGCAGGATCTCCCAGTGCATCCTCCCGGCACCGACTGCTTCGGCATTCGATGGTTTTCCTCGCGCGACCTCGCGGTTCTATACGCGGATGCACTATTTCGGGGACCGGTATGAGGAGCGGTGCGTGGTCGGCGGCCGGGAATGCTGGAAGATCCCGGTGATGGAGGGTGATTACGTGGGGGAGGAGCGGTTCGGGACCGTGAAGGGCATTGCCGGCGGGAACTTCCTCATCATGGGCAAAGACCGGCAGTCCGCACTTTCCGGTGCGGTTGCCGCTATGGAAAAGATCACCGGCACGGAAGGTGTCATCACCAGTTTTGCGGGCGGAATTGTTGGCAGCGGTTCCAAAGTCGGGTGCGCCAATTATCGCTTCCCGATGCCTGCGAGCACCAACCATCTCTGGTGCCCGGGCCTGAGGGATCGCATCAATGGTTCGCTGGTGCCTGAGGGCGTTACATCCATTTACGAGATTGTCATGAATGGCGTTGACGAACTCTCCCTCCGGAATGCCATGAAGGCCGGTATCGAATCTGCCACCGGGACCGGGAGCGTCATGTATATCGGGGCATCGAATTTTGACGGGAGACTCGGCCAGTACCGGTTATCTCTCCACGACCTGTTCCGGTAACCTTCTCCTGGTATATCCGGAACATAATCATTTTCCAATACCTCCCATTTCCCACCAATCCGAAGTGCTGTTTTTCCCGGACCGGTACAGGTCCGGCATTGAATATAACAAAAATGAGGAAAATGTTTTTATAAATGTTCTTCGTATTGGTCATATTGATATCCGGTATGAAAAATATAAAAAATCTGGAAATCTGAACCAATCCTCACGAGGAGGTGTCCGTACATTGACTGATATCGATGCAATTAAAAATTTCATCAAATTCATCTCGGTAAATTCAAAAAAAGATGCGGAAGGGAATATCCGGATCGACCCTGCCGTGGCGCATAAACTCGTTGCTGATGATCCGGAGACTGCCATCGCGGTTGTCGGCGTTTTTTGCAAAATGGCGGAAAACGATCCGGTAAAGTTCCAGATGGCACGGATCATTGCCGCGGTTTATGAAAATGAATTCGATGACGATGTCCTGATGCTGACCGTCCAGCACTCACAGGCAAAATCTGCAGCAGGGCACCTGTCCCACCCGGGGTTTAATACCGGATATGGTTAAAAGAATTGGCATCCTGGAACGCAGTTTTTAAAATGCCACGGTAAAAGTGTTTTTCCTTTTTCACATTCCCGCTCTATAGGGCAAATTTATTAATCCGGAGCTGCTTGTTCTGTGGATGTACTCCCGCGAGGCCTCGGCCCTTGACCTGTTCACCGATTCGGTCCGGCTGATGGGCGATGCCACCCTGTGTGCGGTGATGGTGTTCAACCGGAGGCTTGACCCCGGCACTCTTGAAGACGCTGCACAGGCATGTCTCATGGCTCACCCGGTCCTTCACAGCCGGCTCGTCCGGGGGAATGGCGCTGCATTCTGGGAGATGGATGGTGCGGCCTGTGTCCCTCCCGTAATCGTGGAGGAATGTATTGAGGATTACCATCCTCAGGTTACCGGGCCTGTCGATCCATACGGGCCACTGCAGTTCCGCGTGCGACTGCTGCGAAGACCTTCCGGCGATGTGATTGTCATCAACCTCGCTCATGCTGCTGCCGATGCATTCGGCCTCCATATGCTCATGTCGCAGCTGTTATTGGAATACCAAAAACCTGGCAGCGTCCGTCCAGCCAGCGGAGGGATCCCGGAACGTGACACGCTCTGGACCCGGGAACTGGAGCCGGGGAAGACCTCCCTGCCCGATGAGATGAACGTGATCAACCCGATGTGGCCCAATCCCTTCGGCACTTCCGGGGGGCCCACTTCGTATCATCGGGAATGTATTACTCCCTCCGTGCTGGAGGCAATTCGTTCACATACAAAAAAGGCCGGGGGAAACATCAACGATGCCGTGATGGCGGCCTATTTCCTCTCCATGAGCGATCTCACAGGTTACAACGGGCCGATTGATATCTTCTTCCCGGTCAACCTCCGCCAGCACCTGAATGACGGGTCGCGGGTGATGAGCAACCAGGCGGTAAATGTCTCCTTTGTTCTCAGACGCGTGGATGGGGAGGGAATGCATGAGCTCCTCCCCCGCGTCATTGAAGGCACCCGGCAGCTCAAGTCTGGATACATCGGGATACCTGAACAGGTTGAGATGGACAGGGCCTCCGATCCGGAAGGCCGGCAGGTACACCGGATGGTTGAGAAGATGGTGGCCCTCCAGGACTCCGGTCTTGCGGATATCTTCATCTCCAATCCCGGGCCGGTTGTACTCCCGGAGGTTGACGGGCTGGTTGATGCCTATGTCTGTTACCCGGGAGGCTACATGCCCACTACCTGTTTCATCACGAGCTCATTCCGGGGACGGATGACGATCACGATGGGTTACCAGGACGGTGGAACTGCGAAGGCAGGGACACGCAGGGCAATGGATCTCTTCATGCACCATCTCCTCTCGCTCACGGATGGATCCTGATATCCGGGAACCCAGGTAACAGACAGCCTGATCGGTCAGGGACGGTGTACACCCGGATTGACCCTCCATATGACCGGCCGGCACTGCGGGCTTTTTTGAGCGGATACCGGAATGAGATATGGATGAAGACCGGATCCCTGTCAATGGAATTATATCTTCACGGAACGGTTTTTTGTACCAGTGATACTGGATGATCATCATATGATAACGCAGGATATTATCAGGAAACTCTGGGATGAAGCGGGATACGGGAACCTTGCCATCTGGGCAGATGATACCATCACGGTCGTGCCTCCGGATTATGGCGGGGCAACGGCGGGTAAAAAACCGCTTGTCATCCTCAAGCCCATCGCACTGGTGAACCAGTTTGAGCTGCTTGATTATGCTCTCAATGACGAGGAACTGCTCATAAAAATTGAGACAACGGTCCGGGCTGTCGGGGGGCAGGTAACCCGGGGCCCGCGATCATAAGTATTGCCCGTAAAAAATCGTTGAAAACCGGGTCTTTTCAATACGCCCTTGGGAAGCCATGCGCAGGTTCCTTGCCGAGTTCAATGATCTCCCCGGTATTCTCGAGGAGACCGGCAAGGTATTGTTTTGCCCATTCCTCATTCTCATATTCCTGGAACGGGCGGTAGGATCCCTGTACGGTCCGGTTTTCTTTATCAAACCGCAGCAGCCCGATGGGAGATCCGCCATTCTTCACCAGCTGGTCAAGTTCTTCAACCGGGTACCTGCGTGAACTGAAGACAAATTTTGTCTCGGTCTTAAAACCGACCGCAATCGCGACAAGCCAGGCGCTTTTTGCTTCTGCACGCATCTCATCCACCAGATCGGAAGTCTTTCTCATGTCTTGCTCAACCAGAAACTTGCCGGTCATCGCTTAAATAATGCGGTCATTGCATGACCGGAATGAACGATGACCCGCAGTACAGCAATGACGCGGTAACGGCGAAAAAACCCGTTTGGTTGGCCTGCCATGGATTTTCCCGTAATAAAAATTGTTCTGATAACTCCAAAAAAAATTTCACTCATCGACGGACTTATTGAACTTCTCGCCGATATCTGGTGATAAATAAGGTGATCATCATGAGAACAACCTATGTAATTGCAGCAGTTGGCTGCATCCTCCTTGCAGTAATAGTGATCGCAGGCTGTACCGGGACTTCCGGCACATCGGTGACCTCAGGTACGCCCGCAGTCCTTACGACACCTACATCAATGGAGAATACCAGTTCGTTTGCGACTCCCGTGTCAACTTCGGTTGCCGGTGAATCGTCCGGTGTATCCGCTGCCTCCTACCGTACCCTCTATGTGAACAGTACCTCCAATGGTGAGATCGTAACAGTCCCCATGGGAGAACGTGTCCTGGTCCGGCTTGACGAAAACCCGACAACCGGTTATTCGTGGAATGCCACCGCATCCAAAGGCCTTACGATCATCTCGGATACCTACAATGCCCCGGATACTGCCCTCATGGGAGCACACGGGTATCATGACTGGCTCCTGTCACCGGAGACGGTGGACACCTACACGTTCAAGGCCGTATACCTCCGCCCATGGGAGGGCGTAACCGCAACCGACGAGACCTTCAGCCTTGTTATCCAGGTAACAAAGGACTGACCGGGTCCGGTGCAACGAAATACCTGATGGGTAAACCATGACCGTCTATGAGGAACCGGAAATGCGGCCGGAAGAGATCCTCATTCACCGGACTTCCGGAACGGAATGTGAAGGATTTGATCCTCCCACAGTACAGGAAGTTCAGACTTCCTGTAATGCCACTGCCGGGGATATCTTCACAACGCAGCAGGCCCGATCGGCAGGAGCCCTTGCAGCAAAATATCTCTGCCCGAAGAGCGAGATTGTGCTCGGTATCATCGGTGCCGGGCACCGGGCAGAAGAACAGCTGGAAGCGATTGCACGCGAATTTATCCTCAGCACCGTGAAAATCTGGGACGCAGATGCGGGCCGGGCCGAAGCGTTCCGCCAGAAATATTGCCAGTATCCCATCGAGATCTGCAACCCGAAAAAGACCTGTCATTGTGATCTCCTTGTCACGACAACACCTTCCCGGAGACGGGTGGTGAAAGCACGGTGGGTCCATGCAGGTACACACATCAATGCAATGGGAGCAGACGAACCCGGCAAAGGAGAACTCGACCCCACCCTGATCGCTGTCGGGAAAGTTTTTGTCAGTGACCGTGAACGGGCGATCCATGCCGGCGAGATCAATGTGCCGGTTGCAAAAGGCTTCTTCTCCCCGGACAGGATCGCCGGCACACTCGGCGAGGTCGTGCTGGGTGAAAAAGGCCGCACTTCTGATACCGAGATCACGATCTTCGATTCTGCCGGTTGTGGTCCCGGTACCTGGCAGTCATTGCAGATACCGTAATTCACGAACAGCCGGTCGTGACTTTTTTGTCGGACGGGACCACAGGTCCCGGGCGATCCTGATTATTTCCGGTTTTTCCGGCTTGTGGGGTACATTCGTGAAGATAAACTATCAGGTATCTCACCTGAAAAATACCCGAAGTTCCGGAACGGGCGTTTACTCTAAAAAAAGGGGGCTATTGCAGGGCAGGGCCTGAATAGTCCTCATTTACATAATGCTTTCAAGCTTCTTTTCAAGGACATCAAGCCCCATCCTGACATCCTCAAGAGTCTTGCCGCCCGTGAGGATGATCTTTCCGGACGAGAAGATGAGGACCACGATCTTCGGGTCATTGATCCGGAATACCAGGCCCGGGAACTGTTCGGGTTCGTACTCAACGTTCTCGACATTGAGCGTAACGGTCAGCTTGTTGAGGTTGATGTACCGCCCGAGATTGTACGAACAGACCATGTTAGTGATCGCAATACGGGGTTTCTTCAAGGGTTCAATGCCGGCATTTTTCAGGGCTTTTGTCACAATCGCGATGCCGGCGGCAAGCGCTTCATCGTTACGGACACCGGTGATCACGATCTTGCCGGATGAGAAGATAAGACAGGCAATTTTGGGATCAGCGATGTGATAGACCGCACCGGGAAACCGCTTCTTATTGAGGTCGCAGTTTTCGGTCTTCTCGGAGAAATCAACAAGATCGATGGTCTCTGCAATGGCACCGGATGCAACAATGTTCTCGATCTTCAGGGTTTCATATTTTTTCTTGGGCATCTACATTCAATGACGTTCCGTGAACCATAATACTAATGGACAACCTTTATGGCAGGTATCCGTTTTTTCCGGAATATGCAAATATATGGTCCAGACAGTGGGGTCTGCCCGGACCCCGCAGAGATCGCAATGTCCATTCGTTGGACTGGATAAAATCATCGAAAAAGATATCCAGTAAAGTACACCACATAGATCGTTTATGGCTGATGGGATACGGGTTCTCTATGTTGACGATGAACCGGGACTCCTTGAACTTGCAAAAGCATTCCTTGAGCATTCCGGGGAATTTTCCGTCGAGACATCCACATCAGCAATCGCCGCTCTGGACTCCCCCGGCATCCAGTCATGCGAGGTCATCATCTCCGATTACCAGATGCCGGATATGGACGGGCTTGCTTTTTTGAAAAAAGTCCGGGAACGGTTTGGGGATCTCCCCTTCATTCTTTTTACCGGCCGTGGCCGCGAGCTGGTTGTCATCGAGGCGATCAACAATGGTGCGGACTTCTATCTCCAGAAAGGGGGAGATGCCAAAGCCCAGTTTGCCGAGCTGGCGCATAAGATCCGGCAGGCTGTTGTACGGAGGCGGGCGCAGATTGAACTCCGGAACGCCTGGGACCGTATCACTGCATCGAAAGATGAACTTGCCCGGAGCGAGCAGCAGGTACTGGAGAGCGAGAACAAATTCCGCGACCTTGCGGACCGCCTGCCCCAGATGGTTTTTGAAACGGACCTGGATCTCCGGATCACCTATGTGAACCGGCATGCCCTCAAGCAGTGTGAATTCTCCCAGGAGAAACTCAACGCCGGGATCAATGTCCTCTCGCTCATCCCCCCGTCCCAGCATGCAACTTTTATGGAGAGTGTCCAGAATATCAAAAACGGGATACCCTTTGAACCAAAAGAATATTCGGTCCTGAGAAAAGACGGCACCCCGTATCCGATAATCGTATATTCCTCACCGATTTTCCGGAACACATTACTTGTCGGGTTCCGCGGGGTTGTTGTCGATATCTCTGACCGGAAACGGGCAGAAGAAGCACTCCGCGAGAGCGAGGAAAAATACCGTGACCTTGCCGACAGCCTGCCGCAGATCGTCTTTGAAGCAGATATGGATCTCCGGATCACCTATGCAAACCGCCAGTCACGCACCCTGTTTGAGCTGACCGACAAGGATGTCGATGCCGGGATAAGTGCCCTTACCTTCATCGATCCCACCCAACACGCGGACGTGCGGACGAATATCCACAAGCTTTTCCAAGGGATCTCCTTTGAACCGAGAGAATATACCGTCCGGCGAAAGAATAGCAGTTCATTCCCGGCCATGATCTATTCATCACCGATTTACCGGAACAATGCCCCTGCCGGGTTCCGGGGAGTTGCAATCGATATCACGTCCTGGAAAAAAATGGAGGCCGGGGTCCGGGAGAGCGAGAAGATATTCCGGACCCTTGTCGAGCTCTCATTCGATGGCATCCTTATTGCGGATTTTTCAGGAACGATCCTCTTTATAAATCCGGCTGTGAGCCGTCTCATCGATATAGCGGATCCCACGACATTGATCAAAAAGAGAAATATCATCGAATTTGTCGCCCCGGAATCACAGCCGGACCTGGCCCGTGACCTCCGCCAGGTCTCGCAGGGGATTGACTCATACCTCGTCAACTACAAGATTATCACAGAAACGAAACGGGAGATCTGGGTCGATTTTATCGGAAAGAAGATCCGGTTCGGCGATGAGGACGCAATGCTGGTGTCCATGCGGGATATCACCGAGCGCACGAATATGGAGAACGCCCGGCGCGAGAGCGAGGCCCACTATCGCCTGCTTGCAGATAATGTCCATGATGTGATCTGGACAGCAGACATGGACATGCGTCTCACCTATATCTCCCCGTCTGTCAGGGAACTCATGGGATATAATCCCGAGGAGGCCATGGCGGTGCCGATCATCAATTCGGTAACGCCCGAATCGTTCAGGATATTAAAGGCAAATTACCAGATGGTAGTGGATGCACTGGGAAAGGGAGAAGCTTTTCCCGATAGCCAGAACATGGAACTGGAATTCCGGCGCAAAGATGGTTCCACGGTCTGGACCGAGCAGGTGATCACACCCACTTTCGATCACATGGGGGTCCTTACCGGTGTAGTTGGCATTACCCGGGAGATCACCCTGAGGAAGGAGGCAGAACAGGCATTACGGGAATCTGAAAATAAATTTGCCACTATCTTCCGGAGCAGCCAGGTTGCTCTCACGCTCATATCTGTGGAGGACGGAAAATTCTTCGATGTCAATGATTCCTTTGTGAGAAATACCGGGTATTCCCGTGAGGAGGTAATCGGTAAAACAACGACAGATATCAATCTTTTTGCTGAACCGGAAGCCCTTGAGCGGATAGTCTCAATCCTCCGGAGTCAAAAGTACGTCAATGGGATCGATGTAAAGTTCCGGACAAAAAACGGAGAGATCCAAACCTGCCTGTACTCGGCAAGCATCATCACGATGGGAGGCGGGGCATATGTCCTCTCCAATGTTCAGAATATCACAGACCGCAAGCTGGCGGAGGAATCACTGAGGCAGGCAAACCGGAAACTCAACATTCTCTCCGGCATTACCCGCCATGATATCAACAACCAGCTCCAGGCCCTCAACGGGTATGTCGAACTGTTCCGGAGAAAAATTCCCGATCCATTGTATGCGAATGATTTTGCCCGCATCACTGCGGCAACCAGCCAGATCTCAAACCTCATCCGGTTCACTAAAGAATACGAGAAGATTGGGGTGCACGCCCCGGCATGGCAGGATATCCGGGACCTGGTAACCTCTGCGGCGAAGGGAACTGTACACAACCAGGTCACGCTCATCAACGACCTCCCCCGCGATACGGAAGTGTTTGCCGATCCCCTGATCTCCAAGGTCTTTTTCAATCTCGTGGACAATGCCCTGCGCCACGGGGGTACGATCACGACCATCCGGTTTTCACTCGAGGAACAGAACGGGAACCGTATCATCGTCTGCGCCGATGACGGTGTGGGCGTTGCACCAGAAGAGAAAGAGAAGATATTCTCCCTGGGATTTGGGAAGAACACCGGTTTTGGCCTTGCCATCTCACGTGAGATCCTTGACATTACCGGCATCACGATCCGGGAAACCGGGGAACCGGGAAAGAATGCACGGTTTGAGATTGCGGTACCGGAGACACAGTACCGGTCAACTGCATAACAATCCGTATAAATTCATCAAATGCAAAAATAATTGAGACCTGACCTGAAGTGGAGATGACAGATGATACTTGTTGATGCACAATGTTCAATTGTTCCCGAACGGCTTGGCGATTTTATCCGGGAAGCCTGGAAGATCATGCCGGTAGTACGAAAGGAGTCCGGCTGTTCCCGCTATGAACTGCTCTCCGATGTTTCGGTCCCCGGACTGTACCACTTTATCGAAGAATGGGAGAGCAGACAGCATCTCGATGACCATATCGCACAGCCACATATGAAGGAATATTTTGCCAAAACTACACCGTGGCATGCAGCCCCGACCACCATGAAGATCTATACCATCCGTTCTTCGCAACCGGGTACAAAAAATAAGTGACCCTGTCAGCTGCACAGGTACCTGAACGAGCATCCCATACATTCCGCATCCGGCAATGCCTGGACTGCAACCGGCAAAGGATGCGACAATCCATAGGCTAATATCCTTCATCGCACTATCCACTCATTATGATAAAACCCGGCACGGTTATTGTGGAAGATACGGAAGAGAACCGGCAGGTCTGCAGGAAATACTGCAGGGCATGCCCGAGCTACCGGCAGAATTCCCTTGAGCAGTACCAGCCCGAGGAACTCTTCTGCGCTGGCGGAAGGTCACAGGCCCCGTCAAAGAAAGAGGCTGGCTGCTTCTGTCCGGCCTGCGAACTCTTCGCAAAGCACAGCCTCGCCATCGGGCATTTCTGTACCAAGGGATAGACATCGTTTATTGTGTTGGGTATCAGTACGCGGAGGCTCAACTCACGCGATCGCTTATGAGATAGAAATTTTTTTGATTTCTCAGCTCTGTTGAAATCCTCGATTTATACGCAGTTTTGGAATCCTCTGTGGTAGTTATGAGGGTGACCCCCTCTCTCCCCCAAAGGGGGAGGCAGCCCAAGGGTGCACCCCTTGACCCCCCTTACGGATACATGTTTTCCGATTAACCATCTTGCCCAGCGAGGGCCCGACGAGGCGCCCGAGCGACCCCCATCGGGGGTGGGGATGCTCACATTGTCAGAGCATTCTCGTGAAATTCCTTCGAATTCAAATGGGAGCTTTGCTCCCACGGACCAGTATTTACATAGCCGGATAAGGGTTTCAACAGAGCCGATTTCTCTATTATTCCTGAGGATTTCTGAGCGGTATCTGTAAGTTACGGGGATCTCCGGCAGGCCTCTTTTGGCACAATAATCTCGAACCGTGCACCCTGCCCGAAAACACCGGTCTCCCGGATGGAGATATCGGTAATACCCAGGATCTCACGGGCGAGGAAGAGGCCAAGGCCGGTGTTTTTCCCAAAACCTTTCTCGAACAGGTGCTCCCTGAATTCATCGGGAATGCCTGCGCCATCATCCTCATAGACAAGGTGAAGTCCGTCATGTTCCTCACGCATGGCAAACGTAATCGTTTTCACGTGTTCGCCATGACGGATGGCGTTTTCAATCAGGTTGTATATCACCTTCTCAAAAAGCGGATCAGTAAAAATTTCCCAGCCCGTATTTGAGATCCGGACGTCGATCCCCATGCAGGAGCATGACTCCGATGCCTGCCGGATGGTGACCGCCGGGTCATGCCAGACCGGTGACTGGATCCCGATCTCCTGGTAATCCCGCATGAACTCGACATGCCTGTTGATGGTCGTAACAATGTCAGTGCATTGTCCGAGATATTCATTTGTTTTTTTATCGGCCACGTTCTCACCGGCAAGAGTGAGAAACGCGTTAAGGGCGGTCAGCTTGTTGAGGATATCATGCCGGGTGATATTGTTGAGCAGGCCCAGTTTTTCCAGTGCCTGCTGTATGGCATGCTCGGTCTTTTTCCTTTCGGATATATCGACAAGGATCCCGCGGATGCCGGTACAGCGGTTGTTTTCAATAACACGCGTCGTGTATACCAGCAGCGGGAATCGTGTACCGTCGGGTTTCATGCCGGTATACTCGCTCCCCGTGGTCGTTTTCCCGTCCGCAATCCTTCCGATGCCCTGCATAACCCGCTCCCGGTCCTCGGGGACGATATGATCGAACAGGTTCAGTCCATGATCCATATCCTCGCGGGTATATCCGAAGAACCGGAGGCTGTTGTCATTGACCCGGATTAATTCTCCGGTAAGATTACATTCAAAGACAACTTCCGGGAGGAGATCGACGAACTCACGGAATTTTTGTTCGCTCTCCCGGAGAGCTTCATTTGCCCGTTGCAGGTCCCGTGTCCTCTCACGGACCCGCTCTTCGAGCCTTGCATGTTCCTGCCGGAAGTCCAGGTCCAGTCCGAATTTATAGAGGGAAATCTCGATCTCTGTCCGGAGCCCCCGCTCAGTGAAGGGTTTGATAATGTATCCGTACGGCCGGGTCTTCTTTGCCTGCCCGACTTGTTCGGGCTCTGTGTATGCGGTAAGATAGATGATCGGGACGTTGTGGGACGAAAGGATCTTTTCTGCAGCGTCTATGCCGGAAAATTTTCCTGCCAGGTGGATGTCCATCAGGATGAGATCGGGTACTTTTGCATCCACGATCTCGATTGCCTTTTCCCCGGTAGAAGCCACTCCCGCAACGTGGTACCCGAGATTGATAAGAGTTGATTTTATGTCCAGTGCGGAGACTGCTTCATCTTCAACGATAAGAATTGACTTTTTTTCCATGTGGCCTTGCCTTATGGTTATAGGCAGAGGTACTACTTTGTTTTTTTCCGGACCTGCATGCCCGGTCGGATTGCCTGCCGACAGAAAACCGTGTGGGAAGTATCCATCGATCATGGATCCGTCATGGCCGGGATCTCCGGCGCATTCCGGAAGCCCGGCCGTTTTCCTGCTATTGTCGTTTAAGAAAAATTATGCGCCGGGGAATGACTGCCCGGCAGACTGTTCACCATAGGGAAGGGAGAAGTGGAGCTGCTCAATTTTCCAGCGGCTCCCGGTATTTTTCAATACCATCGTCGACCTGCCGCTGAGCGCCTGTTTCTTTGACCCGTCAACGGTGAACGTGATCGTGCTCTTTGAGGTGGCCCACGCGATCCTCCCGTCGCCGGAAATTTTCCGGTCAGTGAATTCAACCGCGAGGATGGTTGCCTGGCTGATATCGCGCTTCATCTGCCGGATAAAATCATCATGGTTCGTGATCACCTCATCGGGCCCGCTGCCGAATCCGGTGATGTCCTGGGAGAAGAGGGCCGACAGCGCCCTGATGTCCTTCTTCATGTAGGCCGTGGCATACTGCTGTATGGCCTCTGTTACTTCTGCTTCCTGGATTTTTGTGAGTGTCATAGATAGTGGTTGTCGATTCTGGTCTATTATTTTTTGTTATTTCCTCCGGGAAACCCGGGGGGAAGGAACCGGATCATGACGCAATGAAATGGCCCGGGCACCTCATATCTTAACCCTGGATGAACAACCTGATTTTTTTAGAGAGGGACCATAAGAAAAGAGAGAATCCCCCGGTCTTTCAGAACACGACGTCCTCTTTTGCGAATCTCACTTTCTTCATCGGCTTGTCAGCCGCGTACCCGATCGGGCAGAGCATTGTCGGCACCAGGGGCGGGGGGATCTTCAGGATCCGGGAAAATTCCTGAGGGTCGAACCCTCCCATCGGGCAGGAGTCAAAACCCAGTGCCTTTGCGCCGTTCAGGGCATTCCCCAGCGCAAGATAGGTCTGGGCCTGCGACCATGCCAGTCTCTGCTCCGGTGACATCGGCTTTGCAAAACCGGCTGCCATGTCCGTGATCATCTTCTGCGTCTCTGCCGGTACGCCGCTCTTTTTCAGCAGGGCTGCGAGCTTTTTGATGAGACTTTCGTAATCGGGGTCTGCACAGAATACCAGCAGGTGCGAACAGGAAGTGATCTGTTCCTGGTTGAAGGCCGCAGGCTTCAGCAGCTCTTTTGTCTTCTGGTCGGTCACCACCTTGATCTTCCATGGCTGGAGGTTTAACGCAGACGGGGCAAACCGCACCATCTCGAGAAGTTCGTTGAACTTTGCATCCGGGATCTTTTTTCCGTCAAATTTTTTCGTCGCATACCGCGACATCACGATGTTCATAAACTCCATACTCTTTACCTCTTCGCAGTTTTTTGTTTGACAAACGTACCGTTATTGAATTCCTCAAACGCGATGCGCAGTTCTTCGTTCGTGTTCATCACAATCGGACCATACCAGGCAACCGGTTCACCGATAGGTTTTCCGGATATGAGCAGGAACCTGACCGGATCTTCTTCTGTTGAGACCATGACCTGATCGCCATCGTGGAAGAGTACAAGATCGCCGTTGACGAGGAAGGGGTCCCGTTTCATATCGAAATAATTGCTGCCTTCCATGTCATACGAGAACGGCTTCTTCTCTTTGCAGAAGTATCCCTTTCCTTCGATGACATAGGCAAATACCGTGTGCCCCCTCCTGGTCGGGTGGGTGAATTCAGACCGGGCCATGACCGTGACATCGAGATATTCGGGATCGATGACAATATCCCGGACAGGCCCCTCGTGTCCATCAACATTCCCGCAGATGACCTTAATCCTGGTACCGTTCTTCTGCACAACCTCGGGAATTTCCGATGCTTTCAGACCCCGGTAGCGGGGGTCCATCATCTTCTGGGATCCGGGGAGGTTCGCCCAGAGCTGGAACCCGCCCATGGAACCGTTTTTGTCGCCTTTGGGCATCTCCTGGTGTATGACCCCGCTTCCGGCGGTCATCCACTGGACGTCACCGGCTGAAATGACACCCTTGTTTCCCATGCTGTCCCCGTGTTCGATTTCGCCACGGATGGCGTACGTGATCGTCTCTATCCCCCGGTGGGGGTGCCAGGGGAATCCCCTGAGATAGTGGGCCGGGGTATCGGACCGGAAATCATCCAGCATCAGAAAGGGATCATATTCCGGTACCTGGGAAAACCCGAATGCACGTTTGAGGTGGACACCCGCGCCTTCCATGGTGGGAATGCTTTTTCTGACCTTTGCAATCTCTCTCGTTTTGATCATCAGTGGTCTCTCCGGTGCTGGCTGATATGTTCTCCTTCCCGTCCGATCCGATAAAATGTTGGATAGAGCCAATCCACTGGCAAGAGACAGGGATGAGCACCCACGACCATTAGAACCTCGACGAACCCTGATGAAATCTCAAATTTAAACCTCGTCAGTGTTAAGCGTACTTCTCTACTACGAGTACGATCACTTCCCAACGTCCCGGCGTTCACCAATCTGCTGGCGCCACATTGCATAATACAGACCTTTCTGGTCAAGAAGGCTCTGGTGAGAACCGGTCTCAACGATCTTTCCTGCCTCCATGACATAGATCACATCTGCGTGCAGTATCGTAGAGAGACGATGTGCGATCAGGAGGGAGATCTGGTCCCTGCTCGTGGAGATATCCCGTATGGTGTTCGTGATATCCTCTTCGGTCAACGAATCGAGTGCCGACGTTGCTTCATCAAAGATTAAAAGCCGGGGATGGCGCAGCAATGCCCGGGCAATAGAGATGCGCTGCTTCTCCCCTCCAGACAACATCGTTCCCCCTTCCCCGATAAGCGTGTCAAGACCAAGACCGGAACGGATCAGTATCCCGTCGCACGCGGCCTTGTGCAACGCATCCTTCAACTGCCCGTCGGTCGCATCCGGCATCACAAACAGGAGGTTTTCCTTAATCGTACCCGAGAACAACTGGGCGTCCTGCGTCACGAGGCCAATCTGTCGTCGTAACGGGTTAAACCGGATCAGTGCAGAGGGCTGGCCGTTGAAATAGATCTCTCCGCCGTCAGGCCAGTATAATCCCACCAGGAGTTTCATGAGCGTCGACTTGCCAGCACCGGAAGGACCGACAAACGCGATCGTTTCGCCGGTCTTCACGTGAAACGAGATCCCGTCAATGGCGTTATACTTCGCAGTCCGGTGACGGAAGACGACCTCCTCAAAACGGATATCGTCCAGTTCTTCGATCTCGATCGGATTTTCCGGTCTCGTCTCAATCGGTTTCTGCATCAACCGGTCGAAATTATTTATGGACGCTTCGGCCTCGCGGTAATTCACGATAATCGTGCCAAGGTCCTGCAAGGGTACAAATATGATCGCGGTGATTGCCTGCATCGATACCAGTTCCCCGGTCGAGAGGACATCACGAAAGATCAACCAGAGAAGGATGAACAGGATCGACTGCTTCAGGATGGAAAGCGTCGTCCCCTGGAGGAACGTGAGGAGGCGGATCCGTTTTACTTTGATCATCTCCAGGTTGAAGATCTTCAAATTCTGTTCCCGCAGTCTCCGGATTTCCGGGAAGGTCAGGCCGAGACTTTTCACGAGCTCGACGTTCCGGAGGGATTCGGTGATCACCCCCGCGATCTCATTCGTTTCGCTGTTGATCTCTGTCTGCGTTGTCTTGATCTTTTTCGAGAGCAGCCAGGTCAGCGACCCGAGGATGAAGATACCAATGACAAAAACAGGTACCAGCAGCCAGTTCCTGGTAATGGAATACACGAAAAGAAAACCAATTCCCACGAATGCGGAGAAGAGGACATTGATGAATGCATTGATGAATGTCTGGGTATCCGACCGAACTTTCTGCAATATCGATAATGTCTCGCCGCTCCTCTGGTCCTCGAACTCGTCATATGCCAGGCGGAGCGTCTGCGCAAGGCCGTCGTTGTATATCTGCATCCCAAACATCTGCACAACAAGCCGGGTGAAATAATCCTGGAATGTTTTTGCAGCCCGGGCGAGCACAGCAATTACAATCGCCACACCCAGCCAGAAGAGTACACCGGTGACCAGTGCAGGTTCTGTGAGGTTTCCCGGATTCAGGGCATAATCATCGATAATCTTCCCGAATATGATCGGGTCGATGAGGTTCAGCACCTGACAGGCAGCTGCTAAAATAAGAGCAGCAACGATGAGCCTCTTCTGCGGGTCCAGATACTTCCAGAGGGTGGTCATTATCGTATAACCGGCGTTATCCCAACATTTTCTCACAGGTATCCAATGACGTTTATACCGGGATGCCCCGGAGTCAACATTCTCTGGACTACCTGATGAGGATTTCTGTCCCGCGTGGCGGTTATGCAGAGATCCTGTTTTGGCGTATCTGGAACGCTAAAATAAAAGAGGTTATGTTCGTTTTTTGGAATTCATTTTTCTGGTGATATAACCGGCAATGCGGTTCCGGACTTTTTTGCTTCCAATGACCGCGGAGCTTGCGAGCTGGATTTTGTTCTCCTCAAAGTTATTCGTAAAGTACTCCCTCTGTTTTGCCAGAAGGGCAATACCGATATTTTTAATGTATGACGGTTTGATTCCCATGGAAAATTCCTGATGTTGTTATTATCTAAATGTGATGCGAAGGGATAATGATATGGTATACAACGACGGGAAATCCGGTCATCAGTTGTTAATGTCTCCGAGGGCAACCGGAAATTCCATTGAGAATTCAGTGGACCGGGTAAAGAGTTATAAAAAAATAAAAAAAATGCTCTGTTGAATTCCTTAGCCGGCTATGTAAATACTGTTTCGTAAGAGCAAAGCTCCCATTCGAATTGGAAGGAGTTTCACGAGAACGCTCTGACAATGTGAGCATTCCCACCCCCTACGGGGGTCGCTCGGGCGCCTCGTCGGGCCCTCGCTGGGCAAGATGGTTAATCGGAAAACATGTATGCCGGGAAGGGGGGGTCAAGGGGTGCTCCCCTTGGGCTGTCTTCGCAGTCATCGGACTGCGAGACGAGAAGAGTGCATTAGCACTCTTCGAACGAGAGAGGGGGTCACCCTCATAACTACCACAAAGGATTCCCTAACTGCGTATAAATCGAGGATTTCAACAGAGCCAAAAAAAATAGTAAACAGTTACCCCATGCCCGGCGTTTACCGGCCTGCGGGTCGGGACTGCGTGATCATCATGTCATCCACGCGGATGAGCATGGCGGCAGTTTCCGATGCACTCTGGATGGTCTGGCGTTTGGACCTGAGGGGTTCGATGACGCCTTCTGCCAGCATGTCAATGACTTTACCTTCGTACACGTTCAGGCCGAAATTTTTCTTACCCTGCGAGTGCACATTCTTGAGCTCGACCAGCTTGTCGATCGGGTTGAAGCCGGAATTCTCTGCAAGTGCCCGCGGAATGGACTCGTATGCGGCTGCATATGCTTCGATTGCCAGCTGCACGCGGCCACCGACCGTCTGTGCGTACTCGCGGATCTTCATGAGGATCTCGGTTTCTACCGCCCCGCCACCAACAACATAGGTGCCGTCTTCCATCGCATCCATCACGACGCGGGTGCCATCGACAACCGCCCGCTCGAGCTCGTCAAGCAGGTAGTCGCTTGTCCCGCGGAGCAGGATAGTCGTGGTCTTCGGGTTTTTGCAGCCGGATATGCGGGTCACTTTGCCTTCCTTGTCCTCTTCAACAAGATCGGCAACCCCGAGATCTTTTGCCGTAAGAGCTTCGGCCTTGCCAACAATGGTTGCGTTGAGGGCCCGGGATGCATACTTCATATCCTTCTCGGGCACATCTTCGATTGCAAGGACACCGGCTTTTGCCAGGTAGAACTGGGCAATGTCCGATATGCCCTTCTGGCAGAGGAGAACGTTTGCGCCGCTGTTGATGATCGCATCGGCGAGTTTCTTCAATGCTTCGCGTTCCTGGATGCTGAACGCATTGACCTGGTCAACCGTCGAGATCTTAATCTTTGACTTTACCTGGGTCTTGGTGATCTCCAGGGGAGTCCCGATGAGAGCGACTTTTGCCTTGGCGATCTTTTTGGGCATTCCTTCGTGGACACGGGTCTTGTCGATGATCACGCCGCGGATCAGTTCGGCGTCGTCCATGGACGGTCCCTTCTGCTTCTTGATCATCACATCATCTTCGTCAACGAGCGTTTTGCCGTCAACTGTTTCGGCTACGGTCATGACCGCGTCGACAATAATGCTGTCGAGCTTGCCCTTCACCTGCTCGATGGACTTGCCGGTGATGGCAGTGTTGGTGATCTTGAGGAGGGTCTTCCGGTCCGATGCGCTGACCTTAAGCGAGAGACTGTTCACGATCGCGAGCGCTTTCTCCATGCCCATCCGGTAACCCTCTGCGATGACCGTCGGGTGGATGCCCTGTTCGAGCATCGATTCGGCCTGTTCCATGAGGGCGCCGACAAGGATGACTGCGGTCGTAGTACCATCGCCGACTTCCTTATCCTGCGTGCGTGCGACCTCGATCACCATCTTTGCCCCGGGGTGCTTCACGGCGATCTCCCCGAGAATTGTTGCCCCGTCGTTGGTGATGACAATATCACCGGTTGGCCCTACGAGCATCTTGTCCATGCCCCGGGGCCCGAGCGTCGACCTGACGGCACCGGCAATTGCCTTTGCCGCCATAATATTCGAGCGCTGGGCCTCCTTCCCGCGGTTCTGTATCGTCCCCTCCCGGAGAATGATAATTGGCTGTCCGCCAAGCTGTTGTGACATATCTTACCTCACTGATTTTTTTGTTCCTGGTATTCCGGCATCGCCGTGTATACTCCCGGCATGCTGTTTCGGGTGCGGTACATTCGTGACCGGGGATTGCAATCGCTCCCCGTCACGGTGTGTTCGAAGGGATAGTGCCGGCCCGGGGCCTGGTTGCACCGGCTCCCAAAGTGTCCCTGTGACGGTCTACACTTGGTTCGTGGGCTCATATGTCTATCTGTTGTCCGGGGTTTCATCATGCCGGGTATGCACGCAGCATTGCGACCGCGATCCCTCTTGACAAAAAAATTCATTGCGATCAAAAATGACAGGGTTTCACCGGAGCCTGCGTTCGCTACTCTGGTTCTGGATTCGCATGTAATTTTCATTTTTTGGGCATTCGTGCGGATTCACACCATCTTTTAAAATCCACTTTGCCTGCCGTGGGTTGAACTGGGCCGGGCACGACACTTCTTTAACGGCCTGTGCATCGCGTCCGGCAAATATCCTGGTTTTGATGTGTTCACAATCTGTACAAAACTGGTATATACTCATGTACAATCTCCTGTGTTATGGGATTCATCCGACTGGACGTGGTCTCTTGTTTGGTGATGCTATATGCCTTCTGTATGAGACCATATGCCAGCAGAGATGTGGTTGATAGAGAAAACCAGATGACATTGATCCTTAATACAAGCCAAAGGGTCAGGACTAAAAAATTTACCAGTCTTTCACTGCTTTTATTTCGGACTCATCAGAAAGATAGTTAAAAAATCCATCTACCGCATTTCGTAAAGCATCCTCTCTGGTTTTTTGCGGGTGCGTGTTCCGGTAAAAATCTAAGCAACCTTTACCTTTAATCGCCAGATTTGCATAACCGATATAACTATCCCCGCTTGCATTCAGGATTTGTTTCACCTTGATTTTCAGGGGACTGTATGGTAAATCCTGTATGTCAATTTCATAAATCCCGACAATTTCGCGGATCTCGCTGATTCTGGTATGGGTACGTTGTAAATCGGTTTCTGTCATTTCAACCACGTTATCATTTTTATTATTTCCAGAGTCTGGAAATTTTAATCCGGTGTTATGCCTAATTTATTAAAACCGGGAAAATACCTTCCGGTCACCAATCGCGTTCTGCCCGTCTTTCCTGACCGGAAAGAGACAATTTCAGGCTTTCCCGGTCTTCGTTGTCTTCTTGGAAGGCTTGATGGGTCCCGGGGGATTTGTATGGGCCGGCAGCTCATCGCCATGGGGATGGGAATGGGTATCATGCCGGGGTGAGAGCGCTGGTTTTGGCTGCGGTTTGTGGGCACGGTGGGGGGTGGGATGAGCCATGGGGTGGTGCCGTTCTCCCTCAGCATTGCGTTCCTTGTCCTGGCCGGCACGTGACCCAAGGTGCGACTGAGGGTCACGGGGTTTTTTTTGGGATTCGTGTCGTGGTGACATAAGCAATACTCCCACTGTCTGCTGATAAAGGAATGTATGTGAGCAGGGGATCCAAAAATCCGTACCGGGATACCGGTGATCGGGGCCGGAAAATACCTATACCTTCATATAACCAGAGAAAGAATCCACAATCAGGGATTTTTTTTACCGTGGGAGCTGATCCAGATGGAAAAAGTATTTGACAGTCACTCCTGTATCGAGGCAGGCATCCTCGACAACGCCCTTGTCATGATCACCGTCCTTGGGGAGAAAGGCGAGGTCATTGCATGGAACCATGCTGCAGAGACAATTACCGGGCATTCGCGGAAAGAAGTGATCGACAGTAACACCATCTGGAAAGAACTCTATCCTGACCGGGAATACCGCGCCCGGATCACCGGGAAAATATCTGATATTCTCAAGACTAACAATTATTTTGAAAATCTTGAGACCACGATCCGGACCCGTTCGGGAGAATCACGGATTATTCTCTGGAATACCAAAACCATTCTCGTTGACGGCAGGAAAAGAGCCATAGCTGTCGGCCTGGATGTGACCGGTGAACGGGAGGCAAAGACGTTCCGTGAGAGTGTCATCGATAATGCCTATGTCCTCATCACCGTGATCGGTCCGCAGGGGTCCATTCTTGTCTGGAACAAGGCCGCAGAGATGATCACCGGGTATACGCCGGCTGAAGTGATAGGCCGGCGCGATATCTGGAAAAAAATTTATCCGGATACGGACTACCGCCGGACGGTAACGCAAAAGATCTCCCGTATCATTGCCGAACGTAATTATTTTGAAAATCTCGAGACCACCATCGTCACGAAAACCGGGGAACGGAGGATCCTGTCCTGGAATACCCGGCAGATCGGATCCGCCGGGGTCTTCCACGAGATTGCGATCGGGCGGGATATTACCGAACAGCGTATGGCAGAGGAGTCCCTGGTCGCCTACATGACCGAGATGACCATGCGCCTCTCGCAGCCGGTGGGAATTGTCAGTACAACCCTCCTGGAAACCGCAGAGCTGGTAAAGGCCGGCCTGCTCACTTCTGAAGAGATGGTGACGGTGCTCCAGGCGCAGGCCCGGAATACTGCCCAGATTGCAGAAAATATCCGGGAGTTCCAGACAGCAATTGTGGAAAAGAACGGATCGATTCCTGAAGCATACCGGAAATTCCTCGAAGGGTGATGAAGTGCCGGATGTTATTAACCAACAGGAACTCGAACAGAAAAAGATCTTTTTGATCCTTGCATCACCGGCAACAATCCGCGAGCGCAATATCGAGATCATCAGGGAGATATCGACCCTGGGCTATCATACGGTTGTCATTACCACGAATTTTCCTTACAGTGTCCTCTCAAAACTGTACGCCCAGAAGGGTGTTTCCCTTGACCGTGTCTCATTTATCGATGCCGTTACCCGCAACTCAATTGGTACCGCCGAGAATATCCCCCGGGTCGTGCGGTATATCAACAACCCGGCAAACCTCACTGATATGGGCATTGCGGTAACGGAAGTGCTCAAAGAATATTCCGGGGAGAAAGTATGCATCATGTACGACTCTGTCAGTACCATGCTCATCTACCTCTCATCGGCAAATATTTCGAAATTTATCCATTTCGTTACCAACAAACTCCGGCTGATGGATATATCCGGAATATTTCTTGCGGTCGAGAAGGGACTGGATCCCATGCTTATGATGCAGCTCACCACATTCGTTGATACGGTTGTTGACACGGGTTGACGAGGTTTTCAGGACCGGTTACCATGCCCGCACGCGAGAAATGCGCATACTGCAACAAAGATGCAATCGGGTTCCAGGGCTTCGGATGCGGTGCAGCATTTGTCTGCGCCGATCATGCGGAACCGTTTCTCCTTGGCCTTAAGCCCGGGCAAAGAAAAATATCCGGAGACCGTGTTTTCGAGCGGTAC
>Ga0153915_10000128_pt1 | contig 67003 bp, 63 predicted proteins | sample Opewatmetagenome_2_FD_107003 | JGI IMG/M metagenome (GOLD analysis project Ga0153915, IMG submission 107003) | Freshwater wetland microbial communities from Ohio, USA - Open water 3 Core 3 Depth 3 metaG | ecosystem: Environmental > Aquatic > Freshwater > Wetlands | place: USA: Ohio, Lake Erie...
CCGCTGGCTGATACAGAGATCAGGTCCCGGGGTATTCGCACGATCCGGTGAGTCGCAACGATGTCCCACGTTCCAGATAATCCCGGTGGAAAAATCCTGGTGCTGCGGCAGTCCGGGACCGATGGGGTGGATGAGGATCGCGAGGAAAAAAATGAAGAGCATGATAAAGGGTATCGTGCCCCATATGATCCATCTTTTCAGATCTGCTGTTTCTTTCAAGGTTTCATTCTCCAGACAATTGTATCCTTACGACGGCCTCACACAGGTATCCGCTGCCCAGACCCCGTTGTTATAATGGATGAAGTGTGTAATCCAACGGAGCGTGTCCGATGGAAATATGAGACCGATACATTCACCGTATTGGCAATGAGTGAAATAGGTTATTGTGTCCGCGCTCTCAAAGAAATAATCAGAGCTCCGAGTATTGCAACAAGGCACAGAACAGAAGAAAAGCCGGGCGCAGGTTGTGTTACAGGTTCAAGAACAAAGTCGGCTGTGTTGAGATTTTTATTGAAGATCATCTCTTTTGTGACATTTGTATACCCTTCTTTCTCAACACTCATAGTCTGCCGGAAACCATGTGCATTGTTAATACGATATGAGCCATCGGCTTCCGATTCCACGGTAACCGTTTTTGTATCATAAGTCCTGAAAAATTCTGTGCGGATCGTAGCCCCTTCGACAGGATCCCCATCAGGAGTTGTAATTTTCCCGGAGATGGTTATCCTCAGGGGCAGGTCAGGCATCCCGGTTTCGACTCTAATATTCCGTGTCCGGAAGACATGGTTCCCGGCTATATCTGTTACAGTGACAACGATTCTGTCCAATCCCTTTGCTACTACAACGTTACAACCGAATGAGGATTGATTGCCACAGTTAATTGATCCCTCACTGGAACTGACGATAATTGACTGTAATGGTACCGGGCTTTTCACCTCACCGGTCACCCAGATGTGGTGTGGTACGACATCCGATAAAAAGAACTCATTTTCCTGAGGAGTGATGATGTCAATACTAAGAGTTGAATCGCCGGCAAGATTTGTCGAAGTCACGACCCCAGGTTGCGCGTTGATCGCGGGAATAATCATCAACAACCCGATCAGGACCGGTACGGTATATTTCCAGGCCCGGGAAAAAAATAAAAAATTATTACGAATTGTCATAGGAATCACGTGTTCCATTTTGATCGTCCGCTCGTAGAAATTTTAGCACTGCCGGCAGAACATAATAAAGAATTGTCGCGATACCAGCACCCAGTACACAATTTACGACAATCGAGATCAGTGTCTGCGGGAGAAGATCCGGTTGTTTGAAAATTCCTGCTGAGAATACGATGCCGATAAGGGCAACCAGCAATACGGTTGCCCATGTGACGCCAAAAACAAAGAGATTACGCAGATCTGGATTGATCTTCGGCAGCGTGCGGAGTGCAGGGACAAGCGCGATCAGAGCCATGAAGACCAGCGGGAACACCCAGACCGGGACATACTGGCCAACATCCCGCCCCATAGCGCCGAAATATGAACCGGCGATCTCGCTTGCGATTGCAAGGCAGATTATGCTCACGGCCATAACACCAGAAGGGATCCATTTCATACATTTTACGAGTACGAGCGCTGCTATCATGGCATACAGAGCAACACCCGTCTGGTAGGTCAAAAGAATTGCCGATGCGGTCACTGCGCCAATAAGGATGATTTGCGTAGGCCGTGATGCAACATGGTCGAAGATCTCCCGTATAACAAGGAAATACCCGAAGATTGCCGTTGCGATGGCAACCGCTGCGATGAATGGCGAGATTGCCAGGATCCATTCGGGCATGCTGATGTTGTTGCCCGGGGTCATCAAAACAGAATCGAAATACGAATAATAGAGTGTTGTAGTCCCGATCAATGTACCGAGAAGAAGCAGATAGTTCCACCAGATCTTCAATCGCATGCGGAGAACAAGAAAAATAGCCGGAACCAGCGCCCCTATGAGGATTGTGATGTATCCCAGAATTGTGGAGAGATCGTTCCGGAACGTCTGCCAATTCCCGGTGATGAAAAGTTCGGGAAACCATGTATCCATGTATGTCTGGATTAGATACGCGGCGATGGAAAATGACAGTCCCGATACGATGAGGATACATGCCTGGGACTTTTGCGATCGCATGCGCAAGCCCAGAAAAAAAATGCACACCGCAATCAATACGCCTAAAAGAAAAATATCCCGTTCGATTATGAACGATGGCAGAGGGCCGGTGGATATGATGTTCAATGGTTTCCCATCAAACAACCGGCCTATCAGTGAATACATTTATACGATCTCCATTAGTATCAGTTCATTATTTTTTTAACATAATAAAAAAATGGTTTTTTCCTCCGGCATCATGGTTGGATATACACAGGATTTGTGTATGTCCAATTGTTGAAAACAATATACCGGGATACTGATGTTGACCAGCCGTCGTTGATCTCAAGTGCGTCAAATGCACCATCGGCCCACCCGACAACAGCAACGGAGTGATGGCCATAGGGGTTTGTCTGACCTAATGCCGGGCTCGCGCTCCCATGAACCTGTACATCAGCTTTACTTTTGCTCAGCCCGATCAGAACCGGTTTGAAAATTATTCAACTCCGATCCCAACTGGAAATTTTTTTCAAGTCCGATCAGAACCGGCCCGCAAAAAGATAAACCTCGTTGCACGTTCATTTTACGTTCCTCACTCATTTTTCTTCACCCAGAACACGTACGGAAACCCGGTCGGCCGCGTGCCAATCCCCAGGTCGTACAGCGCGAGCCGGATCCTCCGCGTAAGGGAACCGGGTTTCGTGGAGGCGAGGATCGTCTCCCGTGTTACCGGCGCCAGCGGCGGGACGAGCGGTGACTGCATAGTGTCTCAGGGGATTTGGATAGATATATGCGTATTCCCGTAACCGGACACCGGCAAAAATCCGGGGGGACTCCAGCCCGATACGGGTCTGCACGCCGGTTTCTCTGACGGAGCCCCTTTCCCCACCGACGTATACCCCCCGGAAAACAGCCTCTCCTTCAGATCCCATCTCCCCCAACCCGTATTCCCCTCCGTTTCGCCCCTGTATTAGCGCTATTTACGTTCGCAATTCCACGACGTGAAAATAAGGGGAAAACGGGGACTTAGTCCCTCATTCTGGCGAATTAGTACCTCATTTTGGGGTACTTAGTCCGGATGGGGCTCCCGGGGCCGGGAGTCTACGACGGAGACGGGATTACTCTCCCTCACCCCTACTTCCAGCATTTATGCTCACAGGTATCCTGGTCCGTTGAGCACTCAGGTTCACCATTACTGACATCGGTTGTACTGTCCTCCAGGCAGTTGAAATAGGCTTCATGACACTTCGACAGACAGGTGGCGAGCGGAGAAAATGACGGCTGGAGATTTGACGGTGCCGTCAATGCGTCATGCGACGGTTTTTCGATAGCGAAATAATACGCGCCGGCAATGATGCTACCGAGGATCGCAATGCAGATCATAAACAGTACGAGGCTGGCAAGCGGGGATTTTGTATCGGTCATTTTAAAAAACCCTCCTGATGGATGAATTGTAATTCTAGGGTAGGTAAAAATCCCATATAAACGAGTGGTTTTTGGAAAAAAATAACCTGAAAAATTCCAAACATACATACCGGGACACCGGATGCCAGGATCCGCATCCCCATCATTGCCCGATCCCAGATTGTATTGATCCGGACCACTTTTGTTGGCGCCAACAATCTGGTGCAGGTTTCGCCAGCGTGACCTGTCACACCATGCAATAACAAAGATGCGGGACTTCATGGAGCAGGAACGTTCTTCCTTTTCTCCATGATACTTTTGACAATTTTATCCGGATCTTTCTCACGGAGTTTCTTCCGGTCCCGGTCCAGTCGCCGCACCAGGTCTCATAGATCCGGAGGAACCGGATTGCATCATCCGGTCCCCCTCATCACCTCTTCACGTCCGGTCAAATGTCGCGTTCCCGTCAACGGCAAAGAGCGATATCGTCACCTGGCGGGCGGTGGCATCAGGTCCGGGAGTGAAGGTGACCCTGCCATTAAACGTCGGGCTCCATTGCGGGCACGTTGCGGAGAAGGTATTCCCGTCCCAGGGAGACAGGTTGTAGATGATCGGTCGTTTCCCGAAGGTAAGGGTCAGGTTCCCGTTATCTTCGGTAACGGTGGCCGTACCATAGACATCATTCGTGTATGACCCGGTGTACATGCTAATGGCCTGGGGTGGAGTAGCATTTGCCGGCCGGACCGGCCCGGGAAGAAGGAGTGCGACGCTGTCATTCCGGTACTTCTTCAGGGATTCTGCACTGACGTCAGGGTTTTCCATGCCCACATACCGGTTGTAGAACGTCCGGCCGAGCGCATCGGGAAGGGCTGCGTCAGCATTGTTTGCCAGGATCACGATCCCGGTGTTTTTGTCGGGGATCATGAGGACCATCGCATGGTTGCCCAGCGTCTCACCGTTGTGCCAGACAAGGGACGGGTATCCCGGCTGCTCCTCGTACACCCATCCCTGGCAGTAATACGGCTTCGAAGCATTTACCGCGCTCACAATTGCTCTCGGGGTTCTCGGGGTGTGCATATAGGCCATATTCTCCGGGCTGATCAGGAGTTTTCCTTCATAGGACCCGTTACCCAGCTGGAAGATTGTCCAGGTGGCCATATCCTTAACGTTGGCATTGATGCCGCCGGCCGGTCCCATGACCGTGCTGAAATCATTGAACTGCCAGTCGGGGTCCGTAACAACCGGCCCGGTCGTGTTGCCGATGACACCGGTCGTGTGGAGTGAGGTATGGTCGGGGGCCGATCGGAATGCAGCATAACTCGTGGAAGCGCTAGTCATGTTGAGCGGGGTGAAGATCCGGGTCTTTAAGTTCTCTTCCCAGCTCATGTGGCTCGTCTTCTCAATCGCCGCGGCGGTCACGAGGAAGGCCAGGTTCTGGTACGCGAACTCCGACCGGAAACTGGAGACCGGTTCAGCATACCGGAGGGCATGGATCATGTCGCTCCGGGTGTCCCCCACCATGGCAAGGTCCGTTCCCCAGTAGCCCGGAAGACCGCTTCTCTGTGAGAGAGAGTCGGTGATCGAGTACTCATGGGTCACCCAGGGGTCTTTCATCTGGAAGTCCGGGACGTACCGGATCACCGGATCGCTCCAGTTCATCCGGCCGCTGTCCACTTCCATGGCAGCGAGTGCAGCCGTGAATGCCTTGGATGTTGAGCCGATCTGGAAGACCGTGTCGGTAGTGACGGGGTCGGAACCGCCGGCGGTCTTGACGCCGTAACCTTTCACAAAGACGATCTTCCCGTCCTGTACAATGGCAATGGCCATACCCGGGACGTTCCAGTCCTGCCGTGCTTGATCAGCATAGGTATCGAAGCTGGCGATGAACTCGCGGAGCTGGGTCTCATTCTGCGGATTCACCGCTGTGCCGGAGTGAGGCTGGACCTGGGCAGGAGTGGCGATGGGCTGAATGATGTCAGTCCCGGTTGTCGCAGTACAGCCGGCGGAGAGGACAAACAGTGCAAAAACAATGAGGCAGAGAAGACATCCGGTAGAATTCTTCATACACGAATGTTACCGTGATTATTTTTTAACCTGACGAAACGATGGTCTGGCAGATGAGATGAACTGCATTTTAAATCATGGTTGACGGGGTACAGGGTACCACGGCACCTGTATAAAAAAAGGGTTTTTGTCTATCCAGCACCGGTCCGGACAAAAGTCGCGTCCTGGTGGAAGAGTTTCTGCAGGAAGAGTGACGTTGTCAGGTTGCGGACCGTGCCATCGGGGGATGTGCCAAACGTCACCCTGCCATCGTACGCCGGCCCCCAGGTCCATACCGGGCAGGTTGATTTGAAAGTGTTCCCGTCCCAGGGTGAGAGATAGAGTGTAATGGGATCTTTCCCGAGCGTCAGGGTCAGGTTCCCGTTCTCTTCAGCAACGGTCGCCGTGCCATAGACCGTGCTCGTATAGATGCCGGTATACTGTTCCAGCGGGAGGGGAGAGGCCGGATTCTCCGGCCGGAGAGCGGGTTTTGGGAAGAGGAAGTCCTTATAGACCCCGGAGTACGGGCTTGTGGTGTCCAGAGCGGGATCCGGTGTGTAGGTACTGTAATACATCCTGTAGAATGTGTCGCCGACATCTTCATTGAGGCCAATCCCGGCTTCGTTTGCGAGAACAACGATGCCCAGGTTCTCCTGGGGGACCATCAGGATATAGGCATGGTTGCCGAGGGTCTCACCGGTATGCTTGACCACCGGGGGCGTCCCGTTCATCTCCTGGTATATCCAGCCCTGGCAGTAATATTGTCTGGAATCGGCTGTCGACTCTTCGGCCATCGGGATCCGGGGCGTGTGCATGTAGGCCATATTCTCCGGGCTTATGAGCCGTTTCCCGTCATAGGTCCCGTTCCCGAGCTGGAAGATCGTCCATGTGGCCATGTCCTTCACGTTCGCATTGATTTCCCCGGCCGGTCCCAGATTGTCGGTGATCGTATTGAACCGCCAGTCGGGATCGGTAACAACCGGCACAAGGGTACCATTGGGCAGCTCCCCGATCATATGAAGACCCGCGTGGTCGGGTTCCGATACGAATGCAGCGTAACCGGTGGAACCGCTCTTCATGTCAAGCGGGGTAAAGATCCGGGTCTTCACGTTCTGTTCAAAGTCCATCCCGCTAGTATTTTCGACTGCTGCGGCATCCACGATATAGAAAATATTCTGGTACCGGTACGTGGTCCGGAAACCCGTGACCGGCTCTGCATACCGCAGTGCATGGATAGTCTCGCTCTGGTTGTACCCCAGTGTTGCAAGATCCTGACCCCACTTCTCGTACAGGCCGCTCCGGTGGGCAAGTGCATCGGTGAGCGTGAACTCTTTTGTGATCCAGGGATCGCTCATCTGGAAATCCGGGACATACTGGATCACCGGATCGTTCCAGTTCATCCTGCCGCTGTCCACTTCCATGGCTACAAGGGCGGCCATGAATGCCTTTGAGGTGGAACCAACCTCGAATACGGTATCCGGTGTAACGGGGTCGGATCCCCCGGCGGTCTTTGTGCCATATGCCTTGACAAAGACGATCTTCCCGTCTTTGACAATGGCGACTGCCATGCCCGGGACATTCCATCTCTCCCGTGCCTTCTCCGCATAGGTATCCAGGTGGGGAATGACCTCCCGGAGCTGGGTATCATCTTGGGAATCCACGGCATTGCCGGAGTGGGACAGGCCCGTGGAAGGCGTAAAAATGGGTTGAATGATACCGTTCCCGTCTGTCGCAGTACAGCCGGCAGAAAGGATAACCAATGCAACAAAAATCAGGATAATCATCAGATGATGAGAATCATTCATAAAGGAAAATTACCGGGATCAGGTTTTAACCTGACGAAATGCTATGGCTGGTATGCAGGATATCCCTGCATAAAACACCGGCAAAAAATGGATCTCTCCGGCATGCCCTTTACGTGCGGCTGGTGTTCCCGGGTTATGGTACAACCGTGTCGGGCCCGGGAGGGGAGATTGGAACGTTTGGATTGCTGACAATGGAGACAGACCCGGGGTTGGGATTTGTAGCAGAATATGCCTGTTGGAAATTGTTGCCGGACTCAGTGAGGGTAACGAGCCGGGACGTTTGCGGAGGATCGGTCTTGAAGTCCGGCTGGTGCAGGGTACTGTCCGGTACCGCGAGCGGGGTGCCGTTCACGTGTTGCAGGAAATACCCCGGCGGGGTATTCCGGATCCGGTACTGTACGAAGAAATACTCACCGTTCTCACGACAGAAGACGGATGTTGTCATCATACCCGGTCACATGACGTTCAGCGATAGGGTCATCGGGTTATCTGATGAGCGGCCGGAGACGTCAGTGTTCCAGGACTCTCCCGTCGCCAAGTCCTCATCTATTTTACCCGGACCTTCCAATACCAGATTATGCACCTGATCGCATTCAACGGGAGCCCGCGGAAGAAGTGGAACACTGCAACGCTCCTTTCCCATGCCCTGAAAGGCGCCGAATCGGAAGGGGCAACAACCGAACTCTACAACCTCTACGATCTGGACTACCGCGGCTGCACCAGCTGCTTTGCCTGTAAGCGCCTCGGCGGGAAGAGTTACGGCCACTGCGCCATAAAAGACGACCTGAAGCCGATCTTCAGGAAGGTCGAGAAGGCAGACGCGATCCTCATCGGCTCGCCCATCTACTACGGGGCGATCACTGGGGAAACCCGGTGTTTCCTTGAGCGGCTGGCATTCCAGTACTCGGTATACGATCCACCTCGATCCACGCTCTTCCCAAAAAAGATCCGGACCGGGTTCATCTACACTGCCGGGGCGTCGGAGGCGATGGTACGGGAGATGGGCTATGAGCGCAATGCCCGGCTGACGGAGATGGCAATGGAACGGATCTTCGGCTCCTGCGAAGCGCTCTGGGTTACTGATACGTACCAGTTTTCTGACTATGCGAAGTACATGTCCACGCTCTTTGACCCGGAGGAAAAGAAGCGGCACCGGGACGAGCAGTTCCCGAAAGACTGCGCGAATGCATTCGCCCTTGGGGCACACATGATCAGGAACAGCGGATAAAAGTATACCGGTCACCCCCGTATTTCCTCTCCCCACCTTCTTTTGCCGTTTTGGGCTCCGGGACGGGTTTTACGTGGGGAATAAGGAAGGGGGTTTTCTCCGATGGCAATCACTTAATGTCCAATGGAGATAGGGTGATCTGATCGAACCAAAAATCAAAATGGATGGGGACCTCCCATCGATTCCCCCCTGCCCGTTATCAATCAATCTTTCCACTGGAGTGCCGAGTCCATTTCGGCTATGCTGGTGCAGCAGTCCTTATAGCAGCACAGCGATACCCAGCGATTATTGCTGTAGTCATACGTACACTGCTCATACGTGTACATACACTCATTTGATGGCACCTGCACGTTCTTCTGTTGCGGGAGATCGACCGCGTAATAATGCACTCCGGCAATAAACGCCCCGGCAACCGATAAGCAGATCATGAACAGTACGAGATTGGCAAGCGGCGATTTTGCAGATTCGGACATGATAAAAAACCATCCTGATGAATTAATCGTTATTATCTGGTTAGGAACAGGGATATTTAAACGGTGGGAATCTGGAAAATACCCTGCGAATATTTTCCAATGCAAGGGGCCGTCAGGCCGCGAGCATGAGAAGTCTACGGAAAAGGTCTACGTAATGCGAGGGGTTCTGTTCGCACCGGAAAGCAAACAGGGGGTCCCGATCCGGCCCCCTGCCAGCCCCCTCAACAGCGGTCACCCGATTATACCCTGAGGCATTATTGTCCGGGCCTACTTCACGATCACGGTCAGATTGAACAGGAGACCCCCCGCTTCTTCAGGTCTGATGACCAATTTTCCGTTAAGGACCGATGTCCCGGGGCTGACAGCCCGGTACCGGGCCCGGTAATAGCCGGTATTATTCCAGAAATCGTTACCTGTATAATAGGTTCCGTCATTCACCAGTTCGAGTCCGCACCCGGAGACAGGGACCGTCCAGCGCATGGCAAGTGACGGGGCAAATCCAAGGTTGATCTCAACAATGTCCCCCTTCCCGAGCACAATAGTCCTGTCGGATTCGCTCCGGTTCAGGGAATACCGGATGTCGGGCATCGGATCCTGGATCGGGACGGATGTATCAACCGGAACAGGGACCCGGGGAGCAGCAACCTGAGGATCGCATTGGGTCGCCGGACTCTCCTCCGGCCCGGAGCCGGTCTGATTGACAGGAGATACAAGAGCCTGCGTGCTACCGGGAACCGGCACGGTTGACGTGGCGGGCTGCGTCCCGGTGCAGCCGGCTGCTCCTGTCAGGAGGATGAGGATTGCGATCATAATGCACGTGAACCGAATCGGTCGGCAGGTATCCATGCAGAACCTCTGGGACAGGATACGATAAAATATTCTGTCACCGATCAGCCGGGTCCCTTTTTGAATCGCAAAAACAGGTCCGGGCAATTCACGGAGAACATTGCGAACCCGGGAACAACCGGTGGATATCGGTCTTCGCCCAAGGGGCCTACCCTGCACTCATGTTCTGACAAACCGGTCCCTGAAAAACCCCCTGCTCTGGTACAGGGCGGCCACAGGATTATGCCCCAGAGAACGGTCCTTAACAATGAGTGGCGTTGTCTCTGCTTTGCAATTTCGCAGGAATAAAATGTCGTGCCCGACACAGAGTCCTACCATAATGTTCAGATCTGTTTTTTCCCGGTTGAGTACCTCTGCCTGCAATATCGGGTTGCAGAATATTTCCCCGGGCATGCCGAGCTCCTGCGGGTTTACTTCCCCGCAGAGACATGACAGGGAAACTACTTCGAACCCGTTGCCTTCCAGGATGTCAGATAATAATCTCGCTTCCGGCATCAGGGCATAACACGTGGCAATGCCCAGTCGCTTCATTCCCCGGATGTGTGCGTATTCGATGATCTCATGAATCCGTGTCCAGGAGTACTTCTCGTTCTGTTTTTGCGGGTCGAGCACTTTTTTCATCAGGCCAAGCCATCCCTGGATCACAGCCCGGTTTTCCGGGAGCTTATATTTCTCTGTTGTCTCCTTCACCAGATCCGGGTACTTTTCGGCAGGGCAGGATGATGGTACTTTTTTGTTCTTTTCGTGTGAACCGCACCGGAGGATACTGCATTTTACGCATTGCGGGCTGTCATGTTCCATGAAAAATCTCCTTAAACAATCCTCAGGTTACCCGTATGGTTACAAATATCAAGCAGAAGGAAAAATGTAACCTTGTTACCAGAAAATAACTATTGGGGGAATTATGTCCGAATCCAGAATACAATCCAAATGTCCCGTGGAATTATTTTGTGAGGTCATGGGAAGCAAGTGGAAGATCCTCATCATCTGGAACCTGAAGAAAGGAACACTCCGGTTCTCCGAGCTCCAGAAAAAGATGCATAACGTGAACTCGAAGACCCTCACCACGCATCTTCGGGAACTGGAGAACCTGAAGATCATCTCAAGGGTTGCGTATCCGGAGGTACCTCCCCGTGTTGAATATTCCCTCACTGACTATGGTAACGATCTTTTCCCGGTATTCGATGCAATGAGGATATGGGGGTTACATTACCTGGAATGCGAAGGAATATCGGCGAAGATTTGTTAGGCTTACTTTTTTCTGTAATTTTTCGCCAAATCACTCCCCTTACCGGTGCAACGGCAACCCACGTTCTGCGAAATTTTGTATGCCGTTTCCCAAAACCAAAGTAAATAGGGGTCTCCTGCATATCCCCCCCATCGTTTCCGGGCATACCTCAATCCATCCCTCCCGATCATCACTGGTTCCAATCACGATGTCAGAGCCTCGCTCAATAAAATCATGAGAACACATTTGTATCCCGGTAAATGCGTTAGGCAAAATCCGGCAAGGCATTTTGCGCGTCAGGCTGCCTCGCTGTGTGATACGAGAAAACATACTCCCCCTCCGGGTTCGGTACGATGGGTGTGGTTCGCCAACCCCCTCTCCCCCGACAGGTCAGACCCTGACTTTTCCACCGGTAACCGGTCTATACCGGCCGATTTTTGTCGCCTGCACCGGACTGGTTCCGTTTCCTCTCATCCCTTGCAGCACCGCTCTTTATCGTCACCGCCGGGATGATGGTTGCCCTGTCATGGACCGGTAAGGGCAGGTCACTGGGGTACATAGCCCTCAGGGGCGGACTCGTGATCCTCGCCGGGGCATTCCTTCAGCTGCTTGCGTTTGATACCATCCCGTTCATCGACATGGATGTCCTGTACCTCATCGGTTTTTCCCTCCCGGTTGCATACCTCTATCTCGGTCTTCCGGAACGCAAACGCTGGATTGTTATTGTCGCAATCCTCTTACTGACTCCGGTTCTCTGGATGGGGTTCGGGTACAACCAGGATGCCATCGATCCTGCCATCTCTCTGATCCTCTCACCCGGTTCCGGTACTTCCGTCCCGGGAATACCTGATATCGTAAAGTCCTGGTTCATTGACGGATGGTTCCCGATCTTTCCCTGGCTTGCCGTCGCCCTTTTCGGGGCCGAGATCGGGATCTACCGCTGGGGAAAGGATGCAGTGCGCACGTTCCGGTATAACAAAGAGGGACTGTTTGCAGCGGGACTCCTTGTTGCCGGCGGTGGTCTCTGGGGACTTATCCCCGGCGCCCAGTATGTAAGGGTCGGGTACGTAGAACTCTTTTATCCCCCGGTAGCCGGCCTGCTGGTTTTCAGTGCAGGGTTTTTCCTGCTCGTATTGACCGTTCTCGATCATCTCCCGGGGCAGTATTCACTCATGGATCCGTTACGGGTAACCGGCGAATGTTCGCTTGCCATCTATCTTCTTCACTATGCAATCATCGAGAAGATCATATGCCCGCTCGACATCAGGTTACCCCTCCCGGAGTTCTTTTTCTGGTATTTTGTTCTCCTGGCCAGCATGATCCTTGTCGCGTATCTCCTGCGATACATCAGGAAATCATGGCGTCATCAGCCGTTCATTGTACGGTTCCTGATCGGAAGTTGAAAAAAAACGTCTCCCGGCCGGAATCTGCCGGGAGTGAATATCCGGTCAACCAAATCTCATTTTTATTTTCGGCCCGCCCCTTGCTAAAAAATGAAAATTCCCGGATGCTGTTGCCAGGTTTTGTTTTTCGTTGCTATGGTTCCCCATTTCCGGAAAAATTTCCTGAAGGTCCCGATCCGCAACAACAAATAACGGGTGGGTATAATGAGTTAGCTGATCAAGGATCAGGAGACGAACAATGAAGAAGACAATTGCTGTTCTCATACTCATCATCGCGACGGTGTTCCTTGCGGGCTGTACGTCAAGCACGGTCTCCGGTCAGGACACCGCCCGCGACACAATCCGGGCCCATTACGAATATCACGAGGACTGGTCGCCGGGTTTCGGGTGTTATGGAAAAGTCTCCGGGTATACCTACAACGCGGGAAACATCTCGGCTGAAAACACTGTGCTGGCACTCAACCTCGTCAACAGCAGGACCGGTACTATCCGCGACTCGCGTTCCGTGTACATCGGTACGATGGGAGCCGGGCAGTCGGTCATGTTCGAGAGCGTCCTTGACGGTGAATGCATGCAGGATTACCGTGTCGAAGGATATGTTGAACCATAATCTTCCGGATTGTTCCTGCACAGGTAGATCTCCTGGCTCAGGTCGGCTGATTATTGACGGATAATGAATGGTATGGATTTACTGGAGAGGGGGTGGCATATCTTAAAAAAGGATTTCTACAAAACTCAAAATTTGTAAAAAAATATCCTATACTAACTTTTGGTCAGTGGTGGACTTTATTCAATCACCAAAATTATTTCTGGGCTGCCAGGGGCAGATCGATCGGGGCGGCCTGAACAGGGTAATACTTCTCCTTTATCAGCGCGACAACATACGGCACGGCGAGCACCAGCGCCATGCACCCGAATGCAAGGAACATATTACCGTATGTTGTCACCAGGGCAATGACCGGCACGACAGCAAGTGCGGAAGCAAACTGGCCGATGTTCAAGGACACGGAGAACCCGCCCATTGCCCGCCCGAGAAACTGCTGGGGGGTGATTGCGGCAATCCAGGTCAGGATCGTTGGCATCAGCAGCCCCTCGCCAACCCCGACCAGGATCACGGCGAGCCCGACCATGACAAGCGACGTGGCAAACCCTAATATGCACAGGCCGAGTCCAAAGGCGAGAAGGGTAACGGTCAGGATCGTGTACCGGTGGAATCTCCAGGCAATTCTCCCGTAAAAGATACCCAGAATTGCCGAGGCACAGCCCCCTATCCCGAGGAATATCCCGGCGGTAAGCGCGGTGTTCTCGCCCAGAATCCGTGCTGCATCCATATTCGCGATCAGATAGGGGAATTTTGTCGGCATTAAGAAGAACAGCAGGTTCCCCATGAACAGGGTGACATATGCCAGGAGGAGAGGGGTGATCGGGAAGGTTTCACCCGGGGCGGTCTTTGTCTCACCGGGTGCTGCTTTGCTCTCCTCGCATTTGCGGACGGGCTCTTTCATTGTTAAAAGAACCCCGAAGAAAATGAGGACGCCAAGCAGGTAAATGAGGAATGCTGCACGCCAGGAAATCCCGGCAAGTAATCCCCCGCTTGTCTCAAGAATCAATACCCCGACACCCATTGCAGCTGCCTGGTAACCGAGCACTCTGGCGCGGGAAATTCCATCGTAATAACAGACAATCAGGGCGGATGTCGTGCAGATGATACCGGCAATGCCGATCCCGAGAATAAACCTGCCAGCCAGTATTGCAGGTATGGAAGTGAGATAATATCCGGAGCTTCCTGCAATGGTGAAGACCGCAACGGAGGCTGCAAGAACCCTGATTTTGCCGATCTTATCTGAAAGAATCCCGAGGAATAATCCCGTGATGGCAATTGCAAGCGCGGGGAGTGTAACAATCAAAGAGATGCTGGCATCGGATGCATCGGGAAATGCCTGGCTGATCAAGGGCAGAGCCGGTGCGACCGCTGCCCCTCCCATGAGAATCATCATGGCTGCAAGCATGAGAAAAAGAAATGTCCATTTTGTTGGTTTGAACTGGGTGACAGTCATTCCTATTCACTGGTCAAGATCAAAATATTAAGGAAGTGCTCCTGAAACTAGTAGCTAATACCATGATTGAGGACGCGTTACTGACGCAGCTGAACGAGATCGGGATGAGCGAATACGAGGCACGGGTGTACGTGAGTCTGTCAGCGTTAAGGGTGGCAAGCGCCCGTGAAATCCACGAGCAGACGAAGATTCCCCGTGGCAGGATCTATGAGACGCTCGATTCCCTCTCCAAAAAGAAGTTTATTGTCTCATCGGGCAAGGCGCCCGTGCGGTACTCGCCGGTTGATGTAACCGCGACGTTTGAGCGGCTGAAACGGGAATCCGTGAAATCACTTGAAGGATTGCATGAGCGCCTGAAAACCCTGGAAACCGAGACACCGGCACCGCTCATGCAGGGATATAAACTGTATACAGACTGGACCCGGGATAACCAGATCCGGATGATGCTGAAAAGGGCGAAATCAGAAATTATCCTTCTTTGCAATGATGAAGAATTTCTCAGCCGGTATGGCAGCGACATCTCCCGTGCAGCAAAACGGATTGATGTGTACCTTATTGTCGGAAGACCTGAACTTGCGGGGTCTGTACCGGTAAAATGCTATATTGGCGGGAAGGATATCGAATCATCGTTCTTTTGCCAGGATACAGGAGAAAAGACCGGGCTCTCGATGAAATTGTTATTGCTGGCTGATCGGGCTGAGTCTCTCTCGGTCATGGAGGATACCGGCAGGCTGACAGGAATTTTCATATCCCCGGATATTTACGCCGGCTACCTGTCGCGAAAAATTATCCAGGATATCCAGCCGGTTGACCGTCCGCGTACGAGAACCTGAAAGGGACAGCTACCGGATATCCGGAAAACCCCGGTTTTGAGATACCCTGTGGCGGGCAGGGGTCCGTGAAGATCGCGGATTTTTCTGCGCGGTCGCCCGGGTTTTCCAGGTTTTCCCCGGGTTTTTTTATACTGCGCTCCTGTTCGCCCCACTACCTGTTCTGATGCAATCTATCGGTCATTCCGTATCCGTGGTGGAACGTCTTTCGATCAACGCCGGCCTGTCCTTGGCTGCATGATATTTTACAGGGGCATCCATTCAGACTGCGGGTTCTCCCTGCTTCGGTTCGCGCGGTCTCCTCGCCGGAGGGAAATCGTTGGGGAGATTACCCGCATCAACTGGTACTGGCGTTGCCGCGAAGTAAAACCAATGCATCATGGAAAGGCTCAGATAATTCTGGCAGAGCAAAAAACCATTATTTTCCCGGAAACGGTTTAAAAATAGTGTTTACGCCGTGATTTTGCTATGCGGGTGGCTCACATTACCGTTCTTTCGGCATATAGCATCATGCCAAGACATATAACCTTGCCCTGACAAGAGTCCACATCAAGTCTGATGAATTCTTTCAGACTGGGGACAGCAGATGGGAAATTATCATTTTTGCAGGGATTGTGAGTACATCAAAATCCGGATGGTACCGGGCCTCAATGGACCGGCAGTAAAAGAGATGTCATGCCCGGCCCGGTTCAACCCACGGGAAGGAAAGTGGATTCCGGCGAACGGGGTGAACCCGCACGAATGCCCCCGGAATGAAAATTTCATGCGAATCCAGAAACAGAGCGATGAACGCAGACTCCGATGAATATGCAGTGAATGGATATACCGTAATAACATCCCGCGGATATCCCGGCATCATGGAGCAGAAAAACAAGACAACCAGATCATCAGCAAGGGAAATGTGAATGCAGGAAATTGAAAAACTGAAAGTCCTCCAGTCTCAGCGTGAATCGTTCAGATCCCGGACAATACAGAAAGAGCAGGAGAAGAAAGCGGAAAGCCAGACCGAAACTACCTGCCCGGAGTGTGGCAGCCGCGTGCTTGTTCACGACCGTGAGCGGGCAGAACTGGTCTGCCAGAGTTGCGGGCTCGTGATTGATGACGAGTTCATCGACCGGGGTCCCGAATGGCGCGCGTTTGATGCCGACCAGCGGATGAAACGGGCCCGTACCGGTGCACCGATGACCCTCACCATCCATGACAAGGGTCTCTCTACCATGATCGACTGGCGCAACAAGGATTCATATGGCAGGTCGATCTCTTCCAAGAACCGGGCCCAGCTCTTCCGTCTCCGCAAGTGGCAGCGCCGGATCCGTGTCAGCAACGCGACCGAGCGGAACCTTGCGTTCGCACTCTCGGAACTGGATCGCATGGCTTCTGCACTGGGCCTGCCGCGGAACATCCGCGAAAGCTCTGCCAGGGTCTATCGCGATGCAGTCGACAAGAACCTGATCCGCGGGCGGAGCATCGAAGGCGTGGCAGCAGCGGCACTCTATGCCGCCTGCCGGCAATGCAGCGTGCCTCGTACTCTTGATGAGATAGCAGAAGTCTCCCGGGTCTCAAGAAAAGAGATTGGCAGGACCTACCGGTTCGTCTCCCGTGAACTTGGCTTACGGCTCCAGCCTACATCCCCGCTGGATTATGTGCCCCGGTTCTGCTCGGGCCTTACCCTCAAAGGTGAGGTCCAGAGCCGGACCATTGAGATCCTCCGTCAGGCCGCCGAGCGTGAACTGACGAGTGGCAGGGGCCCGACCGGTGTCGCGGCAGCAGCGATCTACATTGCCTCGGTCCTGGGCGGGGAGCGGCGTACCCAGCGCGAAGTGGCGGAAGTTGCCGGTGTGACCGAGGTCACCATCAGGAACCGGTACAAGGAACTGGCAGAAAAACTGGATATCGAGATCATTCTCTGATCCCGGTTTTTATTCCGATCGTGATGCCATCAGATTCCCGATCTTTTTTGGACAGCAGGATGATCCTGTCATCAACGCGGAAGAGAATAATGCCAATCTTTTCAGGTATGCCGGGCTGACAGGTGCTCTCCCGAAATGGACCAGAACCTGTGATACCGGCGCGTAAAACTGTAAGAAAAACGTTTATCCGGATCAGGTCATGTCCGCATAAAGGACAGGATATCTGATTCGCCGGGGTTGATGATTGCCAGCGTGCTCACGGAAAACGGTTTCCTGCATACATTCCCGAGTGCCATGCTGGAACCTTCAAAGGTGTGAATGAACGCATTCTTGTTTTTGGTGATTTTTGTTTTGATGGTTGACGGACAATTTCCCGCAACAACGATCATCCGGGCTGTGCCCTCTTTGATACATTTCTCGGTCATTACCGGGCCAAGAACCACACTTCCTGTTTTTAACGCTCGAAAGAGTTGTGTATTGAAATCCATGTGAATCTCTCCTCATTACCCTGCCGGATTCCCTGTTGTCCGGCACGATGTAGTTGAAATCGTCATGCCCGGTCCTCCATGCGGGATATCCGGGTTTTTGCATGTTGTTACCCGGGACACAAACGGCCGGGAAAATCCAGGCATTCGTTTTCCTGATCTCAGGCTTCATTCATCCGGGTTCTCTGATCAATCCTGGGGATTGGATCCGTTCGCGGAGTTGTGCGTACCATCCTCATGGTGAACGACACATCCGGGCAGAGACGACATCGCGTGAAAACCAACCATGGCGTGCGAGTCTTTAAAAATCTCTGGTGCTTCATAAACGGGGGCTGTCCAGATAACCTTTATTGCTGTTTCCAATTTTTGTGACATTATCCCCATGAAGTCCAGATGACGGTTTTTAAAAACTGTAAGGCCGGTCATGGCGCCATCAGGCCCCCGTCCCTCACACCCGGACCCACCAGTCGGCCAATGCAATTGCGGGATTTGCAGCGAAAGAGTGTATCATCCCTGCCGGATCAGGTATTCGTGAACAGCAGTTTCCCTTTGTTCTCATCAACCACGATCTCTTTCTCTTTGTTCACCGTTCCGTCAAGGATCATCTTTGACAATTCATTCAGCAGGTTCTTCTGGATCACCCGCTTTATCGGCCGTGCACCGAACTGCGGGTCAAAGCCCAGGGTGGCGATGAACCCTATGGCCTTCTCTGTTGCCCGGATCCGGATATCGCTCTTTGCGAGCATCTTCTGGACAACTCCCACCTGGAGTTCGACAACCTTCCGGATCTCATCCCGGGTGAGCGGCTGGAACATGATGATCTCATCGATCCGGTTGAGGAATTCGGGACGGATTGTCTTTTTGAGCAGCTCGAACACTTCTTCACGGGTGCGGTCGAAGACCTCATCCCGGTTTTTGTCCGTGACCGTCTCAAGGTTTTCCTGGATAATATGAGACCCGATGTTCGATGTCATGATGATGATGGTATTCTTGAAATCCACGGTGCGGCCCTTGTTGTCGGTCAGGCGCCCATCGTCAAGGACCTGCAACAGGATATTGAACACATCCGGGTGGGCTTTCTCGATCTCATCCAGCAATACCACGGAATAGGGCTTTCTCCGGACCGCTTCGGTCAGCTGCCCGCTCTCTTCATAGCCCACGTAGCCCGGGGGCGCCCCTACCAGCCGCGAGACGGTATGCCGCTCCTGGTACTCCGACATATCGATCCGCACCATGCTGTTCTCGTTGTTGAAGAGGATCTCTGCAAGGGCTTTTGCCAGTTCCGTCTTACCGACGCCCGTAGTCCCGAGGAAGATGAACGACCCGATCGGGCGTTTTGTGTCCTGCAGCCCGGCCCGGCTCCTCCGGATGGCATCGGCAACCGCCCCGATGGCTTCATCCTGGCCAACAACGCGCTTGTGGAGTTCGGCTTCAAGGCCCAGCAGTTTTTGTTTCTCGCTCTGCAGCATCCGGGATACGGGAATGCCGGTCCAGCGCGAGACCACTTCGGCGATCTCCTCGGCATCCACCTCCTCGTTCACCATCGCCGAATCCTTCTGCAGCACGGTCAGTTTTCCCTTGAGTTCCTCAATGGTCTTTTCGGCGGTGGGGATACGGCCATAGCGGATCTCTGCTACTTTCCCGAGATCCCCTTTGCGTTCAGCACTTTCGGCTTCGAATTTCAGGTTCTCGATCTCCGCTTTACGCACCTGGATCTGGTCGACAAGATCTTTCTCCGACTGCCACTTGGCCGTCAGGCGGTTTCGTTCCTCGGTCAGGTTCCCGATCTCTTCATTGAGGCCTTTGAGTTTTGCCTGGTCCTTCTCACGTTTGATGGCTTCCCGTTCAATCTCCAGCTGCCGGATCTTTCGTTCAATGATCTCCAGTTCTTCCGGTTTCGAGTTGATCTCGAGCCGGAGTTTTGATGCAGCCTCATCGATCAGGTCGATTGCCTTGTCGGGAAGGAACCGGTCGGAGATATACCGCTGTGAAAGTTCAACAGCGGCGATGATCGCTTCATCCTTGATCCGTACATGGTGATGGGTCTCGTATTTTTCCTTGATACCCCGGAGGATGGAGATGGCATCGAGTGTGTCCGGTTCATTGACCATCACCGGCTGGAAACGCCGTTCGAGCGCTTTGTCCTTCTCGAAATATTTCTGGTATTCCTTTAAGGTCGTAGCGCCAATGACATGCAGTTCCCCGCGTGAAAGCGCAGGCTTGAGGATATTGGCCGCGTCCATGGCGCCCTCACTTGCTCCGGCCCCGACCAGGGTATGGATCTCATCGATGAACAGGACGATCTCCCCTTCAGCACCAATCACTTCCTTGATCACGCTCTTTAACCGTTCCTCGAATTCACCATTGAACTTGGCCCCGGCGATCAGGGCTCCCATATCAAGGGAAAAGATCTGCTTGGTCTTCAGGTTATCCGGTACATCCCCATCAATGATCCGGTGGGCGAGACCTTCGGCAATGGCGGTCTTTCCCACGCCCGGTTCCCCGATGAGGATCGGGTTGTTCTTTGTTCTCCTTGAAAGAATCTGCAAAACCCTTCGGATCTCTTCGTCACGGCCGATGACCGGATCGAGTTTCCCGGTACGGGCAAGATCGTTCAGGTTACGGGCAAACCGGTTCAGGGCATTATAACTCTCTTCCGCGTCCTGGTTGTTCACCGTTGAACCTTTCCGCAGCTGGCTGATGGCAGTCTTCAGTTCTTTTTCCGAAACCCCGTTCTCCTTCAGCAGCCGTGAAGTGTTGTCGTTGACCGAAAGTATTCCCAGGAGGAGATGCTCTATGGAAACAAATTCGTCCTTGAACTCCTGGGCAAGTGCCGCGGCTTTCTGCAGGGCCTTCGTGGCATCGTTGGAGAGGTACTGGTTTCCTCCCCCGCTGACTTTGGGATAGGCATCGATGATCCCATCGAGTGACGGAGTGAAACGATCGAGGTTCACATGCAGTTTTTTGAGAAGATAGGGAATGACGTTCTCGTCAACCTGGAGCATCCCCCTGAGTATATGCGCAGTCTCGATCGCCTGGTTTTCTTTAGCCGCTGCAATCTCCGTTGCTTTCTGTACGGCTTCCTGTGATTTGATGGTAAAATTGTTGAAATTCATGATGGTCGCTCGTCCTTCATTGGTCTGAATTTCACTATCCGGTATGCGTAATAGCGTTGCTTCCTGTCAAATAGTTTGTCAATACGGCAGTTGATACGGAAAGAAGGGATGATCACAAGGGGAGCCGGGAATTCGGATTTCGGAAATCTCCCGGTCTGGCAGAGTACCCCCTGGTGGCGGTCATCTCGGTAAGAGGGATATTTCCGGTGTCTGTATAGAGGCCATGTTCACGCTCCGATGAAGTTGGTTTTCTTCTAAGGGCCCGTTGTCCCCCGGTATGATCGTTCAGATTGCCCTGTCCTGTACAGGTGCAGTGATGCCGCCTTATTCAGGAGACACCTCTCTTTAATACGTCAGCGATCACCAATAGTGTTATAACTGCACTATCAGGTAAATAGTGCAAATTTCCCGGGAGCAGATACGATCTCCAGGAGATACTGATTACGATTATGGAAATTTCAGGAACCGGTATATCGGAAGACCGGATTGTGGCACTGGAAAAAACGTGCCGTCAGATGGATGTACTGGTCAAGGCACTGCTCGATGAGATGCTCGATCTCAAGGCAGTCATGATGAAGATGCCCCCGGCGGGGGGAGAATACAGCGATCGGGACTTTGCGGACCCCGCTGTCCCCATTGCGGTTTCTGCGGGTACCAGCACCATCCTTCGTTCCCGGGGTGCACGCCCGCAGGATGCACCGGTTGCCCCGGCCGAGCCTCAGATGGTGTGCATCATGCAGAACGACGGGACCATGAAAATGGAGCAGCGGTGCGGTGAGCAGAGTATGATCAACTCCTCGGCAGGATACGGAAGGAACCGGAAGAGCAAGCCTGAAACCAAACAGGACCCGCTGATCTTTGCTGCCGAGGTAGATCCTTCCGACGCTGCAAAGAAGTAATTTTTATTGCTTTTTTATTGATGGTGGCAGTTAATGGGGATTGTCAGGAAGATTCTTGTTTGAACCTGTCAGTCGGCGGCTCCGCGAATCAGATGAACGGGGCCGGTCATTGATTCTTCTATAAAAAAAGATACGATTATTTCTTTGCTTTCCTGATGACGGTCAGGTCGCCGAGCGTGGGGGCAAGGGATCCGGGAACTTTCTTCTCCACGTCCGTCTCCGGTGTATCGAGCAGCCGGATGCCGAGCACCTTCTCCAGTTTTTTCCGGACGCTCTCTTCGGGGATCAGGTCGTGGTTCTCGATCTTCTGGATGAGGTGTTCCTTCTCCTTCATCTGCATGGCGAGATCCTTCTGAGAGAGCCCCTTCTCCATCCGGGCCTGCCGGATCAGTTCATGGTAATTATCGACAACATCGCCTTCGATATAATCAAACATATCTCTCTTCCGGTACGCGGACGAGACCGCAACCGGGGCCTTTGCACTGCCCTGCCGGGGAACAGACGGGCGGACAAGGTCCGTGCGCCGGACCTGCTGGACCTCGGTGCCGAACTTCCCGCACTTGCTGCAAACCTGCAGCTCGGCCCCCTCAACCCGGATAAGTTTGGGTGGGCCGCGAATGGTTTCACCGCACATTTCACACTGCATAATCTCACAAGAAGGTTGCTTTCAGACTATAAATGCTCACTGACTGCGGCAGGCCAAACCTGACCCGGTCGCGATTCTCACGGTTGCCTCGTCACAAACACTTTATATGCTCTTTCTCAATATTACTAGTTGAGAACCGCGATGTCCGACACCCTCCACCAGTCCCCTGAACCTCAGACGCCTGAAGAGCTGTACCGGCTGTACCGGACCCTGTCCGAACAGCTCCGCGAGCAGCTCGCCCAGATCGAGACCGACAAGCACGATCTCGAAGTCCAGATGATGGAGCGTGTCGGCAACCTGGAATCCCGCAATCTCGAACTCCGCGAGCAGCTCCGCCAGGTTGAGGCGGACAAGCGGTACATCGAGACCCAGAAGATCCGGTACGAGCGGGAAGTGAGGAAACTCAAAAGCGAGAGCGAGCAGCTGCGCAGCCCCCCGCTCATCATCGGCACGGTAACCGATGTGGTTGATACAACGCGGGTGATCGTGCGCAGCAGCGCCGGGCCCCGGTTCCTTGTCCGGAGTTCCCCGTCCATCAATCCGGAGGATCTCAAGCCGGGAGCGCGGTGCACGCTGAACCAGCAGTCGCTTGCCATTGTCGAACTCCTGCCAAATTCGTTTGATTCGCAGGTGTACGGCATGGAACTCGTGGACTCCCCGCAGGAGAACTACGCTGACATCGGGGGCCTTGAGAAGCAGATCAATGAGATCAAGGAGGCAGTGGAACTGCCGCTCAAGAGGCCGGAACTGTTCCGGAATATCGGGATCGATCCGCCAAAGGGCGTTCTTCTCCACGGCCCGCCCGGCACGGGCAAGACCCTGCTTGCCAAGGCCGTGGCACACGAGACCAATGCCCATTTCATGCGGGTCGTGGGATCGGAACTGGTCCAGAAATATATCGGCGAAGGAGCGCGGCTCGTCCGTGAGCTGTTTGACCTGGCGAAGAAGAAAGCCCCGACCATCATCTTCATCGACGAGATCGATGCGGTCGGCGCGAGCCGGACCGAGGCAAATACCTCTGGTGACCGGGAAGTCCAGCGCACGCTCATGCAGCTGCTGGCCGGCATGGACGGCTTCGACAACCGGGGGGATGTGAAGATCATCGGCGCCACGAACCGGATCGATATCCTTGACAAGGCACTCCTCCGGCCCGGCCGGTTCGACCGGATCATCGAGATACCCCTGCCTGACGAAGTCGGGCGTCTCTCCATCCTCAAGGTGCACTGCCGGACGCTCACTATGGATGACGATGTCGATCTTGTCAGGGTGGCAAAGATGACCGACGGAAAGAACGGTGCCGACCTCCGGGCCATCTGCATGGAAGCCGGGATGTTTGCCATCCGCAAGGAACGGCCGGCCATTCTCGATGAGGACTTTATTGCCGCCATCGAAAAGGTGGACCTTGACTTCAACCGCGGGCCGGCCGATGTCGAAGGCGCGATGTTTGCATAACCTCTCACAAGTCTTTTTTTAATTCCATTGCCGGACTATACCGCGATCGGGACTGGGATCCAGAATGCGATCATAACGTCAGACTTTTGGGAAAATAGGTAAACAAGACCCGGTGTGTCCCGGGATCGAGATAGACAGCGCGGAATATTCCATTGTACCGCTCAACTGTGGATGTCTTACCGTTATCCTGCACGGACCAGCCCGGGTAATAGATTTCACTGAGTACGAGATAGCCGGGTTCTTCGGTGGTAACATTCACCCTGATGGCATTCGGGGTGTACTGTTCGATCCGGGCTGGTTGCAGGGATACCGGTGTTGTATTGGTAAACTCCAATGATGGGATTACGTACGCCCGGGGCGCTGTGACATTGAGCCGGTATACCCGTACGGAATTGTTGTAATATACGCACTCAAGACCACTGACCGCAAAATCATCTGCATAGTTCCTGGTGGTGATGATGTACCTGACATTCAGGGATCGTAAAATATCAAAATCGCTGATAACCGCGCCCTGCATCCACAGGTAATACCCGGAATAGTCCTCCTGCTGTGACCGGATGAAATACGCCTGGTACTCCCTGAGATACGTTGGATCATACCCGCTGATGAGGTGCAGGTTGTTCTGGTATGCTACATACTGGTACTGGTTTAGGTATTCGGTTTCATCATACACCCGGTAATAGGTATCAGTTTCATTGGCTATCACCGGGATATATTCCGGGTTCCTGAACACTTCCTGAGGTGACTTTGTATCGATAAACCGCATACCGAAGAAAAAGAGATCGAGAATAAGCATGCCGATGAGCAGGATCTTTACAAGATCCTTCCGTGACACCGAGGGTGTACTGCTGTTCAGCACTACGGGTGCAATACAGAATAGTGTGACAAATGCAGTCCAGCCAAAAACAGAGAGCAGGTAGTAGTCCCGTGCCAGGATACCGGTTAACGATGACAGCAGGAGGATAATCCCTGATACTGCTGCAATAACAATGCATGCCAGGTTCAGGGATCGTGTACCAAAGATCGATATAAACCGGCGCTTTTCAGATTTCCTGTCGTCAAGCAGTGCATCAATGCCAAAACCCGCAAGGATCGCCAGGAAAAATGTACAGACAAACAACATGCGTGCGGGAACCCGGAACATGGAAAATCCGGGGATATAATCAAAAAAAATCTTATAGAGCGGGAAGTTTGCTCCCAGGGAAAATAACAGGGCAAAGAGCGCCAGGAATAACAACAACCCGACATGGCGTTTTCTCTGGAAAAACGCTGCTATAACCAGCAGGAATAATGGCAGGATGCCCATATACCATGCAAATTCCCAATACTCAACAGGGGGATTGACATGGATCTGGGTGACGGGTCCCAGGGGATTTCCGTGGATATCCGGGAGAACCAGGGTGATCAGATTCTCAACCGGCAGGGAAAATTCTGTGGAGAACCGGTAACTGACATCCCCGGCCCGGTTGGACCATTGTGAATATTCCTCTACCGGAAGAACCAGGACTGCCGAGAGCAGCGCACAGAGAAGGACCGGTATGAGCACCATGATGGCAATATGGCGCAGTTTTTCCCGGAATGTCGGGAGGGTAGGAAAGAGAAATGTCCGGGCGAAAAGGTAGACAAGACAGATAAAAATACCGTAGAGCGCAACCTGGAAATGGCCGCTGAAGACCATCAAAGCCATGGCGATGCCGGCAAGGATCGCATGGACGATCCGGTTATGCGTAAAAGAACGCTCAAAGAACAGCAGTACCAGGGGGAACCAGACCAGTGTATCAAGGATGGGAAGATGACCCGCGTAGATTCGCAGGATAATTGTCCCGCTGAACATGAACACCACGGCAGAGAAAAAAGATGCAAATTTGCTCAGGCAAAGGGAACGGGCGAATAAAAACGAGAAAACCCCGATCAGGAATATCTCAAGGATACACAACCAGCCAAAAAGGAGGCTGGAATTTACCGCTATGAACGGCCAGACAAAAGGGCAGAATAACTGGGCCTGGGGATTTCCTATGAACGGGGTCCCGGAAAAGGTGTACGGATTCCAGAGCGGAATGTTGCCGGTATTCTGGACCGTTGCCCCAAAAAACGAACGATAGAATGACCACATTCCGGTGATGTCATTTCCCGATACATCCCCCGGGGGGTAGAGCATCTGATCGTAGTGAATAATTACCGGATAAAAGAACGCACTGGTCAGAATGAATAACGCGATGATCTCCTTGTGAGACCGCAGTATTGGCAATATCCGGTGTATGAGGGAGTTCATGATACCTGGTTTTGATAGGATACAGTGCAGCCGGCATGCCTGCCAGAAATACGCCCTTTGCAAATACCTAGGTTCAGTGTGCTTGCGTATGATATTTAAATTCGAATCATCCGGTTTCTTTCCCGGGTAATCATGTAACCCCGGGGTTGCAGGAATCTCCTCCGGTGTATTGGTAATCACCCTGCCCCGTTTTACGAATATATATCCTGACAGACCGATGGTGGTGGTACGACAGTAATGGATATACCCTGCAGGATTCTGCCAAAGAAATATCCTGTTACTGCAACGTAAAGGGAGAAAATACGAATGACCTTAACAAAAACTATCCATGATTACCCGGTATTTCTCCGGGCCGTCGAGGGCCTTCCGGTCCTTGTTCTTATCGTGGGATGCTTTGCTCTCAGCTGGCTCCTGCACCGGGAACCGGCCTTCTGATCGCCGGATTAACCCGGTACCTTTTTTTAATGAACCGACAGGAACGGACACGCCCCTTCACGGTGACGGATTGCTGCTTCCCTCATCCTGTACGTCCATCAGTTCTCCTTCCTCAACTTCATCTTCCGCGCACCAGATCTCCAGTGTCCTGTCCGCCCCGATATATTCCTGGTGGTATTCATCAATCGTGGAGCCCGGGGTCATGGGGACGGAACTGATAAGTTTCCCGTCGCGGAACGCATAGAGCTTGCGGAAATGCCAGCCGGGCCAGAGCACCGCGGTCCGCTCAAAGTAGACATCCTGTGCCAGCTGGTGGGTAAAGTAGATCCCGTGTTCCCACTCGAACAGGGGTTCGCGCACGTACCGCCGGATATACCAGCGGAGTTCCTTTACCAGGGAGAGTGCGCTGCTGAGTGCCGCGCAGGAGATATAGACCCCGCAGGGTTTCTTTTTCGGGTGATAAAACCTCAATGCCAGACGACTGGTTTCTGATGAGAAAAGGGTGTGGTGGAGATCGATTCCATCGCGCTGGATCAGGAGAATGTTCATTCCCGTCTCCGGTTGTCAGGTACTGGGCGCATCGAACAGGGCTCAGATGTACATACGGGTATCGGCAACAGCGTCGTTCTTTACCTTGTGCACGGCAGCGGTATAGTCGATCATGGAGATCTCATCGGCATCCCGGCGTACTGCCATCATGCCTGCTTCGCGGCATATGGCTTCGAGTTCTGCGCCGGTGGCTTTCTCGGTGATGAGTGCGATCTCTTTGAGATCGACCGTGCCCAGTTTCATGTTCCGCGAGTGGATCTTCAGGATCTGGAGCCGGGCATCCTTGTCCGGGACCGGGATCTCGATCAGCCGGTCGAACCGGCCGGGGCGCAGGAGCGCCGGGTCGAGCATGTCGGCACGGTTGGTGGCAGCCATGATCCGCACGTCGCCGCGGTTGTCAAAGCCGTCCATCTCGGCAAGGAGCTGCATCAGGGTGCGCTGGACTTCTGCGCTTCCGCTCGTCCCGTCATTGGTGCGCATGCTGCCCACCGCATCGATCTCATCGATGAAGACTATGGCCGGGGCGCGTTCGCGGGCAAGCTGGAACAGTTCCCGGACGAGACCTGCGCCTTCCCCGATGAACTTGTGGACAAGCTCGCTGCCCGACATGCGGATGAAGGTTGCTTTTGCTTCATGGGCCACGGCCTTGGCGATCAGGGTCTTGCCGGTACCCGGTGCACCGAACAGGAGGATGCCCTTGGGAGGCTCGACGCCAATGCGGCGGAAGATCTCCGGGCGGGTGAGCGGGTACTCAACGGCTTCGCGCACTTCCTTGATCTCATCGGAGAGACCACCGATCTGGGCATAGGAGATCTCGGGGGACTCCTCGAGTTCCATGACACGGACGCGGGAATCGTAGATATTGCCGATGACCTTGACGATCGAGAGCGCGTTGTTGACCGCGACCTTTGCGCCCGGTTTTAAAAGCGGGCGGAGCTCCTCGGATGCATTGGTCAGGTATTCCTGGTTGTTTCCCTGCTGGCGGAGGTAAATCTCGCCATTGGGAAGGATATCGACAACCACGGCAACAAAAAGCGGCATGCGCTTGAGCTGGTTGTTCTCGCGCTTCAGCTGGCTGTTCTCCTTCTGGAGTTCGTCAACTTTTACCTTCAGATCGAGAAGGGAAGCTTCCAGTTCGTTGAGCTGGATCTGTATCTTGAGTTCACCGGAAGATGAAGATGCAGAGTTGTTGACAGCAGTCTCTTCCATATCCATCTTATATCTTCATCTTCAACCATTTATGTGGTGTGATTTTGCATATCAGTGGCAGAAGTATATCCCGCGGAAAAGGTTCCGGCCCCCTGCTCGTCAGCCCGGTGCCCATCTCATTTCTCTCGGGCGTTGACCCGGAGACGGGTGTTATTGTCGAGAAAGGACATCCCCTGAAAGGCGTCAGTATGGCAGGAAAAGTGATGGCATTCCCGTACGGGAAGGGATCAACAGTAGGTTCGTATGTCCTGTATGCCCTGAGCCGGAACGGCCATGCCCCTGCCGCGATCATCAATACCGAAGCAGAAGCGATCATAGCCACCGGAGCCATCATCGGCAAAATACCGATGATCGACCGGATCAGCGTACCGTTGTTACAGTTAAAGGATGCAGTCCTGGTTTCTGTTGACGGGGATGACGGCAGCATGGAATATAACGGCGAACTAAGCGGTTCATAATTATTTTGATTTCCTGTATTCTTTTGCGGATAACCTGCGGGATCATAAAAAACAAATAACCGGGTGTCGCATCTTCTGGTATGCAGTCCAGACTCACGATAACGGTGATTGTCATCCTCTGTGCAGCACTCTGTTTTGCCGGGTGTTCCGGCACCCAGAGCACACCAGGCACATCCGCATCCACGGGATCTTCCGGTTCGACCGCATCGGGAAGCACACTTGTCACTTCACCCACCGATGCGATCCCTTCGCAGAATGTGGTGACCGTTGATGTCGGCGAGAAAGATTACCTTGGCGCTGTTCCGGTGATCTTCCAGGGGGGCACCGGGCAGATTCATGTCAAGAAGATCGAGGCAACTATCTATCGTGCCGATGGCCAGACAAAAACGGTAACGATCGGGACGAACAAGGGTGATGAGGCAGATCTGGAAGGGACAAAACAGACGGATCGCGTTGTAGTCTACATCACGTTCGATAATGGCCAGACTCTCAAGACCAATGATGTTGAGAGCCCCTACCGTACCCGCCAGTGAATGCACTTCCGGCAACCCTCTTTTTTTAAGTCACAACCCGATCATTACGTATCATGCAGGTAAACTGGAGGCAGATCCATGCGGCGCGGAACTCCTTTGCCGTGCTGTACGCTGCATGCGAACGGGAAGGATTTACCCTGAATCCTGCCAAAGGTCCTGACCGTGACGTGACCTGTTACAGCCTCACATCGATCAGCGCGTTACGGTATCGTGATGAGATCGCTGGGGCCGATTGTCGTACGATTGTAGGCGGCCCGCATGCATCGGCCTGCCCCCGTGAAGTAGCGGCCTATGCGGATTATGTTGTTGTCGGGGAAGGAGAGTTCACGCTTCCCCGGCTCCTCGCGGACATCCGGAATGGCGGGAAGGGCAGGATCCCCGGGGTGATGACCGGTGATTTCTATGAGCCCGCAGATACGTCCGTGCGGCTGGATGCCTATCCCGCCTTTTCCGAGCACAAGGGATATATCGAGATCTCCCGGGGCTGCCCGTTCTCGTGCGGGTACTGCCAGACCCCCCGGATCTTCGGGCACGGCATGCGGCACCGCTCCATCGATGCAATCGCCCGGTACGCGGAACGGCACGAGCAGTCCCGTTTTGTCACTCCCAATGCGCTCGCCTATGGATCGGATGGCATCCATCCCCGTTTCGACCGGGTTGAACAGCTCCTGAAGCGATGCCCACACCAGATTTTTTTCGGCACCTTCCCAAGCGAGGTGCGACCGGAATTTATCTGCGGGGAATCGCTTGATCTCATCAACCGTTACTGCGCCAATACCAAACTCCATTTCGGCGCCCAGTCCGGCAGCGATGACATTCTCCGGCAATTACATCGCGGGCATACAACGGCAGATGTGATCCATGGCGTTGAATTATGCAAAGAATATGCCCTCACCCCCATTGTGGATTTTATCGTCGGCTTCCCGTTCGAGACCGACGAAGACCAGCGGGCAACGCTCGATCTCATCCGGTGGGTTGCACGGTTCGGCAAGGTACATGTCCACCGGTTCATCCCCCTGCCCGGGACGCCTCTCGCCGGAACAAACGCGCGTCCACTCCTGACCGAGACCGAAAAAACCTGCGGAGAACTGGCCTTGCGGGGAAACCTGACTGGTTCGTGGAATGATCTGGAGATAAGGTTTTTACGACATCCTTCAAATGATATACCATGAAAGATGTGCTATTGATAGCAGATCTCCATGGTCAATTCGGTAAAATTGATTCATTTCTGGAGTTGAGTCCAGAAGCGGTATTTATTGCAGGCGATATCACCAACATGGGTCCTGTTGACTCTGTCGAAGATGTGCTCGCACGTATCGACGTGCCATGCTTTGCAGTCCCAGGCAACTGTGACCCGCGTGAGATCCTCGAGACGCTCGAACACTCGGACGCCGTGAACATGCACGGCTCTTCGATCAACCTTGGCAAGATGACCATTGTTGGTGTTGGCGGGTCGAATCCGACCCCGTTCAACACACCGTTCGAGCTGACCGACAAGCAGATAGATGACGTGTTGAACAGCGCGATGAAAAAGATGGAGAAGACGGTTCACAACGTCCTCCTCTGCCATGCACCTCCCTACGAGACCCTTGACAAACCTGCCGGGGAACACGTGGGAAGCCAGAGCATCCGGAAGCACATGAAGGATTTCGATCTCGTGTGCTGTGCCCATATCCATGAAGCCAGGGGCATCATGGATGTTGACGGCGTTAAGATCGTTAACCCCGGCCCGGCAATGGACGGCAACTGTGCGATGATCCACTTCGGAACTGAAGCACGTGACATCAAGATTGAGCTGCTGACTGTTTAGACAGACTGTATAAACAGACTGTTTGGACAGGCTGTAATACGCAGACTGTTCAGACAGATACAGTTCAATGCAGGTGGCGGGAACAGACCCGCCCCTGCAATAATCTCTTTTACGAACCTGAAAACTGAGCGGAGAGCAATCCGGCTCATGAGATCAGGAAAAAAAGGATTCGGGTTACTCTGCTGATCGCCCTGACAGCAGCAACTCGAGATAGGATGCGAGGATTGGTTCGCCGTCCGCCCCGATCTCTTTGGCAATTTTCTCGATCATGGTCGTAGGGTTATCGTCCTCGTTGTCTGCGATAACCTCGATCTCTGCAAATGTCCCGAGTTCGTCCACGGAATCAAGCGAGATAACTGCGGAATCCATCCGGTAATTCTCCCGCCACTTGTTGACCTCCGTGGTGCGGGTAAACCCGAGACGGACGAGCATGGTCTCAAACGCGGTACCGGATTCAACGGCAAAATTCAGTTCCTCACGGGCTTTGAGGCCGAACTTCTTTATCTTGGGACCCTTGTAGGTTACGACCGCGTGGTCGTCGGTATACCGGACCCGCACCGCCTCATCGGTGATTGCGAAATCCCGGTGGGGAGCATTATAGTAAATGTCATGCTCGTGCACCCGTCCCTTGAACTGCGCATTCTTCGCCTTGAGGTTTTCCCGTATCGTGTCAAGGGATGAAACCCTCACTTTCAGTTCGATTTCAAGCATAGTTGTGCCACACGTTTATCTGTCTTGGTTACGACTTAATATAGTCAGGTACATTACCGTAGGCCGCCTAATACGATTCTCATACAATCCGTTTAGGTCTTACATCAAATCCTACGTTAATAGTCAGGTGAATCATGGTTATCAAAGAAGGAGATTTTATCCGGCTCAGCTATACAGGAAGCGTCAGTGACAGGGTTTTTGACACCACCGATGAGGCCGAGGCAAAGACCGCAGGAATCCACAGCGCGAAGGCACTCTATGGCCCGGTCACGATCTGTGTGGGCCAGAAGCACGTCATTGTGGGTCTTGACGAGGAACTTGTCGGCAAGAAGGCAGGTTCTGAGGGATCCGTCACCGTCCAGCCGGACAAGGCATTCGGCGAACGCGACCCCAAGAAACTCCAGTCCTTCCCGAAGAACAAGTTTACCGAGAAACCGGTCCGCGGCATGCCCGTGAAACTTGAAGATATGGGCGAAGGTACGGTTGTCGATGTCATCGGCTCCCGGGTCATTGTTGATTTCAATGCACCGCTCGCCGGCCAGACTCTTGTCTACAAGTACAAGGTTGAGGAAATGGTATCGGATCCTCTCGACCAGCTCAAGGGACTTGTCCACCTCTATGCCGGCAGGGATATGGAGATTACGCTTGACGCAGGCAAGGCCACCGTCACGCTGCCGCCGGGCATCAACTATGACCGCCGCTGGCTTCTCTGGCGCGGGCGGATCATCCACGAGGGTTTCGAGCTTGTGAAGGGCATTGAAGAGATCGTCCTTGTCGAGAGCTACAAGAAGCCCGAGAAGACTGAAGAGAAGAAGGAAGAATAATCAACTTTTTTTTCATGCGCTCGCCCCGCGCACGTGGCGTGTTTGCTGTTATATACGGATATTGCACTCTGTTAATTTTGTACTCCTGTTGAACGGGACAAACGATTCGATTTTTTATTAACCAGAATTAAAACTCACGTCAGTAGGGTCATAACGGTTTTTATAGGGTGATGACGTACAGTTCATTATGAACACGTCAGCCTGGGTAATCCCCGCAATCATTGCCCTCCTTGTTGCCGGTGTCTTTTTTGCCGGGTGCTCAGATGAGAGCTCAACAAGTGATTCAGCAGCCCAAAGCAGTATCGCTGCTACCCCAACGACCTCCGCTGCAGTATATAGCGAAGGCGACATTGTGAAAAATCCCAAGTCCACCGTAAATTCAGCCACGTTGATCATCAGTTACAATAGTGGTACGGATATGTACGAGCGTGCAACAATTTATCCCCTGAATGATGGAAGCTGGGGATACCGTGTGGATTCCAAAACCACAACAATAAGCCGGGCGAACCTTGAGAAAGTGTTTACCGAGAAGGTCTCAACGATAGTAGTAGCTGATGTGACGATTGGTGCGCCCACGACTGTTACCACGGTGGCAACCACTGCGACGACGAAGGTAACTACTGCGGCGACAACCGCAACGACAACGACATCGAGTGCATCAGCACCCAAGATCAAAGATATTGATCCCTTCATTGGAACCGCAGGAACAACGGTATCAATTACTGATCTTGATGGGACAAATTTCGTATCCGGAGCGAATGTCTCCCTTACACGATCGGGTGAATCTCCCATCAATGCAACGAGTGTAAGTGTCTCTTCGGGAACCACGATAACCTGTAAACTCGCCATTCCCTCCGGAACAACGGCAGGGTCATGGAACGTTGTTGTCACGAATCCAGATGGACTATCCAACACGTATGCGAACCTGTTTACGATCTATGGAAATAGTTCTTCAACATCATCAACGACTACGACCACCACGACGTCCACTGCCGCCACCAATGTAACATTAACGTCCGTATCTACCAACGTTATAACCACCGGGGGTTCAGAAACATCCGGTGTTCAAATAATCGTTATGGGGACCAATCTGGCATACCCGGCACATATAAAACTGACCAGTGGTTCAAATACCATTACCGGAACCAATTACTATGCAATCTCCACCCAACAGGCTCAGGATATGTTTACCATTCCCTCAGGATATACCGGAACATATACCGTTTCGTTAGTAGATTCCAGTGGGAACGTCCTGGCGTCAGTCTCCAATGGATTACTAATTCAATAATATCCTAATTTTATTTGGTGATTAGGTAAAGTCCCCCACTAACCCATGGTTAGTATTGAGCCAATTCTGATTTTTTTTAGATTTGCGCTCCAGAGAACACAAAAATACAGTCCCTCTTCTGCGCCGCCAGTCCCCGAGGGGGACGGGGCGCTATTAGCGATGCCTCGGCATTACCTTAATTGGGGGCACACACAGGTACAGGTAATACGGCACTATCGCAACCGGGGGATGCCCGAGCGGCAGGGGCTGAGGCTTGTCGGAACCCCCAAGAACGATACTGAAAATATTGTTTCCGGTTTATCGCACTTTTGGTGGATGTTACACAATCACCTTTTATTTTTGGCAATTATTGATGGATGTGGGTTTTGGAGGGGAGTCTCACGCATACCCCCCAGTCATTTTATTTTCAAACCGATCAGACCCCCCCACCCCCATGGGGGGGAGGTATCCGGCATACCCCTCCCCCCCTCCGGCCCAAAGACACCCCCCCTTATCAGTTCCGGGTAGGCCCGCGGACGGAACGTTTCGTCTGAACGCCCATGGAGAATCGTGAACAATTATGTGTGCAATAATGCGTACATCCCACTTTTGAGGAGGGGGGTATCCGGCATACCCCCCCACCAATTATTTTTCCGGAACGGGAGACCCCCCCTCCCCTCTGGTTTCAAACGCGATCATACCCCCCCAATGAAGGGCCGGATAATCCGAAAGAAACGAGATATACGCCCCGTCAAATTGATCTGCCGTCAGAAACCGGTGACGGATGCGGGCGATCGTCCGGGTTTTCTCCTGCCAGGGGAGGGGGGTATCCGGTATACCCCCCTCCCCCAACCGGCACCAGGAGGGGGCTCCCTCAATCCGCAGGCAGGGGAACCCTGGCGGAGGTTCCGGATTTGTCCGGAATAGATCGCGGTTGAACCGCACCGGTTGCTGTCCGGTAGGGAAGCATATCAGAAACCGGCATTACTGGGCAAGTTTATACCGGAGCAGTGCCGCAATCCCGCCAAGCGCAACAAGGCGCTCCCCGGGTTCAAAAGATGAGGAGAGAACAACCACCGATGCCCGCATGGCCTCTGCCTTCTCGATCAGCGCCATGATCTCCGGGTCACGCAGGAGAGCATCAGCGATCAGGATCTGCTCCGCGGCCCCGTATCCTATGGCATCGCCGACTTCCACCCGGCCATAGGCAACAGCGCCGCTTCTCGATATTCTCAGCAGCAGCTCATCCATCATCTGCACTTCCCGGGAGAGCTGGAGGTCATCGATCAGCTTGTCGAGCGCACCTTTTCCAATAACTTCCTGTACTGCCCCGCGGCCGATACGTCGGGTCTCTACGATAACTGCCCGCCCGGCGGGAGGACAGTTCTGGTTTTTAGCATATCTGACAAAATCGTCCTTGATGAACCCGGGGCCGGCAATGATCATCGGGCCGGTGATCTCGGTAATCGTGGCAATGATCTGGTCAAAGAACCCCGTGCGCGATTCGGTCTCCGCGCCTTTGCCACTGCCGGCAGTAAGGGTGATGACACTCTCCGGCCCGTACTGGCGGAGCCGGAAGAGTTCAGCTTCCCCCTCCTCGATGGTGAGGATGTGGATCACCCCGTAGACTGAAGCCTTCACGGCCCGGTCTATCCGTTCGCGCTCCAGCGGGCGCCATTGTTTTATGACGGAGATCTCGTACCCGGTCTCGACACTGATGGTATGGAACGCGCCGGTATCAACGCCGTGTTCGATGATCCCGGTAAGCCGGAGCCGTGCCCCGTGTACAGAAAATTCATGGCGATCGATCCGGACCCCGAGCCGGACCGGCCGCTTCTCCACCTTCTCCGGCCGGATCTTGTCGCTTGTGGTATCGACACTCCGAAATGTGGTTGCAAAGACCAGATCGCCCGGCGCGATGAGGTGCTGGAGGTGCCAGAGATCGTCGATACTCTCCGGGAGTAACCGGATCTCGCCAAAACCGTTCCGCATCTCCCCGTATTCAGCCTTCATGGTGCCCGATAATATCCGAACCGCCGGGCGGGGTGAATGCAGCCACCTGATCGGTGTTCAGGATACCTTTGAGTGCCTTTACATCATCGTCCGACAGTTTTCCTTTTAGGATACGCAGGATCTTCTTTGCCACGTCGTTAGGCTCGAACTGGCCGGGCCGGATCTCGACATTGATCTTAGTCCTGGCCCGGATCAATTCCGGCGGGCCGCCGATCACTGTTGCATGGGGTTCGGTCATGAGGCCAATCCCGATCCCGAGCGGGATATTCCGGTAATAGGTACGCTCGCCCCGCACAATGAACGAACCCCGGGTGACAAATTCCCCGGATTCCGGCGTCTTACTTACCTGCGAGGGAAGGGCGCTGTACACATCTGCGGAGAAGTGCCCGCTCCGCCATGCGCCGGAATAGGATGCCGCGAACTGTGCCACCTCGTCCATCCGCTCCGTTTTTCCTTTCACCAGTACAACGCTGGCACCGTGGACATCGGCGTGGACGAAGAGGTCTCCCCCGGCCATGTACTTCTTGACCAGTTCCTCGTTCTGCGATGCATCGCGCCCGCCCAGCACCACCACGCCATCGCTCGTGATAAACCAGCGGAAGCGGTGGTACCAGAGTTTCTTTATCGGCACGAAATCACGTTTCTGTGACTTCTTTTTGACGGCAATGGTCTTCATTGCGATAAGGGCGCCGGCTTTCTTCCGCTTGAATTTTTTTATGACGTCGTGATACCGGCCGGCATTCTGCTCGACCCCCTCGTGGACATAGATCTTGACGCGTTTTCCTATCTCCACCTCGACCGCTGCTTCGCCCGGGTAGAATGCAATGATCTTTTTCGCGTCCGGGGATTCAGCGTCCTTCAGGTGCTTCTCGATCTCCTGCCAGGAGAGTTGTTTACTTGCCGTATCAAGTGCCGTGATGAGCCGGGCAATGAACTGGTAGTTTTCATAGATGATATTGACAACGGCCTGTGCTTCTGCAATAGTCCGGTCAAATTTTTTAACCGCAGCTTCCTGGTGAACGCGGATCCGGTCTTCCTTGGCAATCTTCGGGCGCTTACCTGATTTCTTCTCGGCCTTGGTCAGCGGGTAGAATGCCTCCAGGGCCTCCGAGAATGTCTGGTAGGGTGAGGCAGCAGTACTGGCGCTGTCCCGGAGATCGACCGGTTCGCAGTGTTTTGCATCAATAAACGGCGAACGTTCGCTCTCAACGCGCCGGAACAGGGTATTGAGCGCATCGGATATTTTCACCGGGTCTGCGTCATGGGCGGGGATTGCCTTGTCCATACCTGCAACGGTGCAGATATATTCCGCGTACATTCCTCCGAGCATACCGCCGATTGCCAGTGCCCTGACAAGGTCGCGGTCATCCGCGTTGAGAAATGATGACAGGTTCTCCAGTGATGCTGTCGGATCGCTGCTGCTCAGGACATAGGGTACGCCCGGAACGACCTCCCGGTCCTTGAACCGGTGATGGCGGAGCGGTTTGATAATGGTATAATCCTCCTGGGTGAGGATGAGATTCCCTTCATCAAACAGTTCGATGATGAGGTGGTATGTCAGGACACCTTTGCCGATATCGAAGATGAGGATGCGTTCGAGATTGTGCTGGCGGATTGCGAGCACCTTTCCGCCCGAGATGTATTTCCGGAGCAGCATCGCGAACTGGGGCGGGTTTTTCGGGGGGTTCGGGAGATCCCGGACGAAATGTGCCCGTCTCCCCGCCTCGACAATGAACTGGTACCTCGCCTTGTTCTCGCCGTTGATCCGGATAGCCAGCGTCCGCGTATCGAACTGGTAGACCTTGTCGATCCAGAGCGGCAGCTTCCCGCGCAACTCGGACGTCATAGCCCTGACGTCAATACCGCTCATGCCCTGTTCGGATGCCATTGTGTAATAACCGGTTAGTTATTAGATGCCAAAACCTGATAAACGTATAATCACCCGAGGATAAGGGAGAACCAAAGTACATATGGCTTTGAGAACATAGTTATGAGACAACTGGTGTTGTGGGATGAGCGAAGATATCGTTGAAGTGAAACCGGCAGGGGATGAGAAGCCGGTCCAGTCAAAGAAGGCCAAGACCAAGGCAGACAAGCAGGCTGAGCATATCAACCGCATCAAGCGGACACTTGCGGCATCCCTGCTGGGTATCCTGGCCGGGATTATCTCCTATTACGTTGGAGGACCTCTTGATGCACACGGTCTTCAGAACGACGGGTTCCTTGGCTTCATGATCATGCTCGCATGCATCGTCATCCAGAAACACATCTTCATCCTGTTAGGGATGGACACCACCAAGCTCGGTTTCAAGGACTGGTTCTACCAGGGATTCATGACCTTTGCATTCTGGTTCATGATCTGGACGATCCTGTTGACTGCAATCCTCCTCTGATCTTCTTTTTGTGATGTGCCATGAGAATAGCCATTGTCCACAAAGACCGCTGTCATGCAAAGAAATGCGGCAACGAGTGCATTATCTACTGTCCCCGCGTACGGACCGGTGACGAGACGGTCATCATCGGCGCTGATGGGAAGGCCGAGATCTCAGAAGAACTCTGTGTCGGGTGCGGTATCTGTATCAAGAAATGCCCGTTCGATGCAATCGATATCGTCAGTCTTCCTGAAGAACTCGAACACCCGACCCATCGGTACGGGAAGAACGGATTTGCGCTCTACGGGCTCCCGATCCCGGTGGAAGGCAAGGTCACCGGCATTCTCGGTGCCAATGGTATCGGTAAGAGTACTGCCATCAAGATCCTCTCCGGCCAGCTCCGCCCGAACCTCGGCAACTTTGACAATGAAGTGGCATGGGAAGAGATCCTCAAGTTGTACTCCGGCACGGAACTCTTCGACTACCTCCAGACGGTCTCGAAGAAGACCCTGAAGATCGCAACCAAGCCCCAGTATATCGATTTCATCCCCAAGGTGTTCTCCGGCACCGTGCGGGCGCTCCTGACGACCACCGACGAGCGTGGCCGGCTCGGCGAGATCCTGCCGGTCATGAAACTGGATTCCATCCTCGATCATGATATCGGCACCCTGAGCGGCGGTGAACTCCAGCGGGTTGCCATTGCAGCCTGCCTTGCCCGGGATGCGGACCTCTATTTCCTCGACGAGATCACCCCGTTCCTGGATATCTATCAGCGGATCGCGGCAGCAAAACTGATCCGTGACCTTGCCACGGAACGCCCCGTTGTCATTGTCGAGCACGACTTGGCGATCCTGGACATGCTTGCCGATACGGTCCATGTCGGGTACGGCAAGCCGGCAGTCTTCGGTATCATCACCCGGCCCAAGGGAGTCCGGGTGGGCATCAACCAGTACCTTGAAGGGTTCCTTGCCGAGGAGAACGTGCGGTTCCGCGACTCCCAGGTGGTATTCGAGAAGCGGGCACACGAGAAGGGCTCCAATCGCGAAGATCTCGTTGTCATACCGGCAATGACCAAGAAGTTCGAGAACTTTGAACTTACGGTGGGTGGCGGGACGATCCGGGCCGGCGAGGTGCTGGGCATTGTCGGGGCAAACGGTACGGGGAAGAGCACGTTTGCAAAACTCCTGGCCGGGGTTGAGACGCCGACTACCGGCACGCTCGACACAACGCTGAAGATCTCCTACAAACCCCAGTACATCAAGGCAGATACCTCTGACACGGTCGAGATGTACCTGCGCGGGTGCACGACAAAGTTCGATTCATCGATATTCCAGCACGAGATTCTTGAAACACTCAGTCTCAATACGATCCTCCAGTCACCGGTTGATTCCCTGAGTGGCGGCGAACTCCAACGGGTTGCAATCGCTGCATGCCTCTCCCGTGATGCCGATCTCTATATCCTCGATGAACCCAGCGCTCATCTCGATGTCGAGCAGCGTGTCCGGATCACGCGGATGATCAAGCGGCATGCAGAGGGCAAGGAAGTCGGGATCCTGGTGATAGACCATGACATCTATGTCATCGATATGATCAGCGAGCGGATCCTTGTCTTTGATGGCGAACCGGGTGCGAGCGGAATGGCATCGGGACCGTACCTCATGCGGGACGGCATGAACCGGTTCCTGCGTGAACTTGATGTGACCTTCCGGCGGGACCAGAGCGGGCGCCCGCGGATCAACAAACCTGATTCATTCCTTGACCGTGAACAGAAATCCTTGGGCGAATTCTATTATTATGCGCAGGATGATGACTGATTAAATCCCCAGCATTTTAATATTATAACATGCCATTTTTGCTATATGAGGGGAGAGCAGCTATCAGATGCAATTGTCTATGAGAAGCTGCACCTGCTGAAACGGGATTTCTTCGGGTATATCGAGCGCAATTCTGTCAAGGTTGATGCCAATCTTCCTGTTTTTTTCGGGTATGTCATCTCTGCGCTGGAGACCTCGTTTCCCCATATTGCAGACGATACCTATGATGAGTTTGTCGACAGCATTACGTTCAAGGTTCTTGACACCAGCGTCAATGTGACCGATTTCGAGTATATCAAAAAAGTGATGGCCAATGCCATCCGTTTCAAGAAGAAGAAAAATGCCGAGATGGGCGTCAATATCGTCATCGGCCTCAAACTGGTAAAAAACGGCGATTTCGGTCATGCGTTGGAGTTCCTGAAAAAATATGCAATGCTTGATGTAAAACTTGGAACTACTGTTGCATTCTGTTATTATACGCTCTCGCTCCGTGAATTCAAGAAAAATGAGGAGGCATCAAGGAATTTCCGCCCGGGCGAGATGGAACTGCTGGCCCGGGAACTGATGCTCAACATGGCCCGGGAAAAACCGCCCATTAACAGCCTGAAACAGCTGGAGATCGATGATCCTGCATTCCTGGAAAAGATCTTCTGGAAGATGATCTATACCGGTCTTGAGTGGTTCTCGGATGAGAAATGGTTTGTTGAAGTGGGCCTGAAGAATGCTGCGTTCACGAATGACGCAGCCATGCGGAAACGCCTGATTGAGATTGGTTCCGAGCGGTTTTACACGGATATCCATTTCCTCCGCGAGATGTATTATTTCAAGCTGGAAAACCGCGATGCTGCCGGCGCCGCCGGTGTTGTCAACCAGTTGATCAAACAGTATCCTGATGATCTGGAACCGATCTATCTCGGGCTCAAACTCTCCCTGCTCACGACCCGGAAGATCACGTACCACAGCTTCCGCAAACTGGCACTATCCAAACGGATGCCTGCGCAGGTCATAGGAGTGTTCGACTTCACCTTTGAACTCCTGAATCATGATCATAAGGAAGCGATCAACAAAATTTCCGAATTTGAGTCTGAGTTTCCGCAGTTCCAGTACTATGCGGATACCCTGCGATACATTGCCAGCGATTTTCTCCAGAATGACGAAGCCCGGATGAGAAAGGCCAGGAAAACTCTTCTCGATTCCCTTGAACATTTCTGTTCCATTGAACTGAAAGCTAAAAAATAAGCCGGCTGCGTAGTGTAATCCTGTAATTTTGTCTGATCCTTGGGATTGCTCGCGCTTTTCACGATGCAGGTACGGGTGAAAAAAGGATGAGTCGCCTGTCCGCATTTCTGGCGATTGCCCGCTACAATCGTCAGACCTTGATTAAGCCGATGCTTGACAGGATCGACTGGATAGCCTGTACCAGGGGATCGGTTACAACAGAAAATCCTCCCGCTGGCGTGGTTGCAGTTGCCTGTACCGCATCCTCCCTGAGCGTGGGAATTGCCCGGGGGAACCCGCCGGTATCAGAGGAAGCCGGTACTGCCGGTGTGACGACCGAAACGATCTCCACGGCCACCGGGGTCCCTGGCGCGGTCTGATCGATATAATATCCGGCGTCGGTCGAGGTTGAGAACCAGACCCGGCCGGTTGAGTCCAGGGATATCCAGCGGACAGAGGACGAGGTCCCGATCCCTTCAAACCGGTCAAGGTGGCGGTAAACGCGATCCTGGTCCCAGATGTAGATCCCCTGGTCTGTTGCCAGGTACAGTTTTCCGTCAGGTGCCGAGGTGAGATCATTGATGTAAGGTAACGAGATCGAAAGGTCCCGGCTGGTCAGGACCGGTGTAAAGTTGATCCCGGGAGCGTAATGCACGATGGTCGATCCATTAAAGAAATAGACACCTCCCCGGTAATCCCGCCGGACGTGATTCAGCAGTCCATATTCAGAGTCGATAGCGGCGATCGATTCGAAAATGATGGGATCATTTTGTGATCGCAGTATCCATAATCCTTCATTAGTTGTTGCAATAAGGGTGGCATTTGCGCGATGATCATATGCCATACTGTCTGCTTCATAAAAACCGGGACCCCCGGTCGTCATCGGCTGGTACCATGTCCACTGTCCGTCGCGATACCGGTGAATGCCGGAATGCCCGGTTGCAACCCACATATCATCATTCCAGCGCTGGAGATCCTTTATCCAGGTATCCTTGAACAACTGCGGATCGCGGAGGACATGATAATACCTGCCATTGTAAATCTGTATGCCCTTGGGACTTCCAATCCAGAGATCACCGTTATGATCGTATTCCACGGCCGTGGTGAAATCATCCATGAGCCCTTCCGAGATATTGCCAAGCGTCATGTGCCGTGTCGACCAGGTTCCATCATAGACTGACAGGCCAAATGATGTGGCAATCAGGACATCCCCGCTCGAATTGGGGATATTGACCATGTCCGTGACGTGGGTAGAATGAATCAGCGCTGATTCGGGTATGAACAGGGTAATTGTATAGGGCACCGGTGTCGGGGTGGGTTCCGGCGTTGAAAGCGTGAGTACCTCAACCGTGAAATCGGCAGATACAGGTACCGCAAGAGTAAGAAGAACCAGAAGAAGGAGATAAAGGTTATAATTCGCCGGCAGTGCCATCTGCTCTCCGGATCGTGATCTTTCCATTGCTTGCCGGAAGGAATGTAACGGATCTGCCCACCTTTCCCCCGACTTCTTCTTTAGCGAGTTTAATATTATTTTCCTTTAATACCGCCCGGACTTTTTCGGCATTACGCTCGCCGATATTGAGATTCGTGCCAAAGTACTCGAACATGCATGCCCCACCCGCCATCTTGGCTACCAGGGACCGGTTCTTGCATCCCAGGGCATTGAGTTCCTTGAGGAGAAGGGGAATGGCAGTATCGGCGTATTTTCCCGGGCGGTCTTTCCTTCCCGCGCTATCCGGAAGCATGATGTGCACCATCGCCCCGACCTTGAGCGTATCGTCATACAGGGTGAGTCCGATGCACGAACCAAGACCTATCGTCATCATCGGGAACGAACCGACACGGTATTCGCCAATACCAATCATTGCTGTCTGTCCGCTCGGTGAAGTAAGTTCGGTCATGATTTTCATCGCATGTATCAGATGCCTTTCATCATGTTTTCCATCAGTTCGACAATTCTTGCGAGGGTCTGGGTTTCCGGCAGCATGATAATATCGCTGTCGATCTTATGTTCCTCGCAGACAAGCTCCGTGGAGAAGAGGAGAACCTCATCGACTTCCTCGCCCATCTGGGCGACAAGGGAAGACATGGCAGCATGTGCCATGTCGAGACTGAGTGCCGGCGGCGACGGGAGCATGATGAAGCCCAGCAGTTCGGCAGTTGCATCCAGGAATGCGGAAACCATGATATTGCCCACTTCGAGCAGCGCACTCTCGTCCATCTCGTTCATGGGCCGGTTCATATCGGTAAGTCCGAGCATGGTATTGGTCAGCCGGATGGCGGATTCCTTGGAGATATAAAAGATGATGTAGCCGCCGTGCGGGATCTCGCCCTGGAGTTCGAATGCCACCATGGCCGCGGATTCCTCGCCCATGTAATTCCCCAGTTCCGAGATGTCGATTGCCTTGATGGCAGGCACACTCATCTCCACGGTACTTCCCAGCATCTGGGACAAGGTTGTAGCTGCGTGTGCTGCGCCTATGTTCCCGAGTTCCTGGATTGCGTCGGATTGAACACTCGATAGTTTCATGATCTTCTCCTACACCATCGTATTCACGTCAAGTACTGGTACTACATCCCCGTCGCCAAGGATGGTTACTCCGCTCACTCCCCGGGTGGTCCCGATGAAGTGGCTTAAGGGTTTGACGACAACTTCCTGCTGCCCTTCAACAAGATCGACCGGGATGCAGCATTTCTTCTTCTGGTATTGGACAACAATGAGGATCTCACAGACAAGCGAGGCGCCAACCATATCATTCAGCCAGAAGATCTGGATTACTTCATCCCTCAAAAGGATTGCTTCGCCTTTCCCGATGTGATGGGAGTCATCCCGTTTGAAGTTGGCAACTTCAATAATACTGCTGATCGGAATGGCCAGGCGTTTCCCGTTGATCTTTACTATCATGACATCGACAATAGCCATTGTCGGAGGAAGCAGGAGTTCAAACCGGCTCCCCTTTCCCGGGGTGGTTTCAACCCGGATGGTACCTTTCAGTGATTCGATAGACCGTCTCACTACATCCAGGCCGACACCCCGCCCGCTGATATCGGTAATCTTGTCTGCGGTGGAGAAGCCGGGCTGGAACAGGAGTTCAACCGCCTCATCTGTGGTGAGGGTTTCTGCTGCTTCCTGGGTGATGAGACCTTTTTCAACGGCTTTTAATTTGACTTTTTCAACATTGATCCCGGCACCGTCATCGACAAGTTCGATGATAACATTATCCCGGTCACGGCGGGCAACCAGTCGGACGAGTCCCTTCCGGGGTTTGCCGGCTGCTTCCCGTGTTTCCGGGGACTCGATCCCATGGTTGACTGCATTTCTGATCAGGTGAAGCAGGGGATCGTTGAGACCGTCCATGACACTCCGGTCCAGTTCGGTCTCCCCGCCCTCCATGATAAATTCTACTTCCTTGCTGTCATACTGGGCGACATCGCGGACAACCCGGGGCAGGCGGTTGAATATATGGTTGAGCGGGATCATCCGGATGATCATCATCAGGTTCTGGAGATCGGATACCGACCGGTCGACCATGGCGATGGCTTCATCCATTTCCTTGATATGGTGTTGCTCGGCTATCTGTTTGAGCCTGCCGCGGTTGATGACCAGATCCTCGACCAGGTTCATGATATGATCGAGCTGCGTGATATCGACCCTGAGGTTCTTGATCTCCCGGTTTTTGTCAGGTGAAGGAGCGCCGGCGGCAGCCGGCTTTTTACCGGAAGATGCATCCTCGCTTTTCTTTTCCTGTTTTTCTGCCGGTTTGATCTCAACGCTGGCAATCTCGGTGCCCAGCGCGGCAGTCTTCAGTGCGTCCTCTCCGGCTTCACTGGCAATCCGGAGCGTGAGGGATCCATCAAATTTCCCCTCGTCAATGGCTTCCTTTGACGGGTTGATGGTCGTGATGGTGCCGAGGGCTTCCAGGTTGCCGATGGCAATCATTGCCCTGACGTCCTTCATCATGCATTCCGTTGCCACGGTAATGCTGATATCATACAGAGGGAGATCTCCGGTATCTTCGGAGGTGGCAGAGGTATCCGCGACTGGTGTGGCAGCGGCGGGTGCTGTTTTCTCTTTCTTGACAGAATTACCACCAAGTTCAGAGAGCATCTTTTTTAATGCCTGCACCTGCTCGTCAGGGTTGAGGGAGGATGTGTCGCCGCCGCCTTCGACATCGTCGATCATATGTTCCAGGACATCGGAACAGCCAAGGAGCAGGTCCTCGAGATCCTGTGACATCTCGGCAGACCCGCTCCGTATCAGCTGGAAGATATCCTCCATTGCATGACACAGGCGTTCCATATCGGCAAAGCCCATGGATGCTGATGCGCCTTTGAGTGTATGGACGGAACGGAAAATTTCATCGATTGCATCCTGGTTGGGTCCCTTCTCAATAATGAGGAGATTCTTGACCAGGTTCTCATGGTTCTCCCGTGACTCTGCAACAAACAGGCCCCGGTAAGCTTCAAATTCAGACATGAGATTCCTCCATCTGGTGTATCAGTCGTTCAACCTCTTTTGCGATCTTGTTCAGCGGCAGGACTTTATCAACGGCATTTTTCTGGATGGCCGATCGGGCCATCCCGTATACCAGGCAGTCTTTCTCATCACAGAGAATAGTTGTACCGCCTGCCTGCTTGATCGCATACGCACCCTCACCGGCATCATTTCCCATACCGCTCAGGATAACAGAAACAATATTTTTCCCGTAGATGTGGGCAGCAGACTCGAATGTCTTGTCAACAGCCGGCCTGACGCCATGAAGTGGGGGGGTAGTGGTGTGGATGATCCGACCTGTCCTGACATTATTTGCATTCAGATCCCCACTGATGACCGTATGGACACCTGCCTTGGAGAGCAGAATCTTGCCGGTCTCCACAGTATCGCCATTTTCAGTCTCTTTGACCGGCATGGATGCGATCCGGTCGAACCTTTCCGCGAGAGCAGCAGTAAAACCTGTTGGCATATGCTGGGTGACCACAACACCTGCGGGAAGATCCGCAGGAAGTTCTGCAAGCAGGGTGTCAAGCATGGGCGGTCCACCAGCGGAAGAACCGATCAGGACAACGCGTTCAGCAGCAGTCCGTATCAGGGAAGGGGTCTTATGGGGCTGAAGCTGGGTGGGCAGTGTCACCAGATGTTTGATCTTCGAGACCAGTTCAGCACCGATATCCCGGACATGGGGGATATCCTTTGGCTTCAGCATGAAGTCATCGGCACCCAGGTGAATAGCCTGCCGTGTCATCTCAGCATCCTTGGATGTGAGAGAACTCAGCATCAGGACTTTGGGACGACGTTTCTGTTTCTTAAGCTCCTCTAACACCTGGATACCCGTCATCTTGGGCATCTCGATATCGAGGGTAATGAGATCCGGCTTGAGGGACTGGATTTTCTCCAGCGCATCCAGGCCGTTCGACGCAGTTCCCACTACTTCGATCGATGGATCCGCTGTCACCATATCCCGGATGACCGTGCGCATGAACACGGAATCATCAACGATGAGGAGTTTTACCATAGCGTCAGGTTGAAAGGACGTTCTTTACTTCTTCAAGCACTTTCGGGGCCTGAAAGGGTTTCACGATGTAACCTTTTGCCCCGGTCTTGATGGCCAGTTTCACCATCTGTTCCTGGCCCACGGCGGTGCACATGACAACCCGTGCGGCTGGATCGATGGCTTTTATCCCTTTGAGGGCTTCGATCCCGTTCATCTTGGGCATCACGACATCCATGGTAACAAGGTCCGGTTTCAGTTCCTTGTATTTTGCAACGGCCTCTTCACCGTCTCCTGCTTCACCGGCGATAGTATGGCCCCCGGAGAACAGGATATTTTTGAGAAGGGTTCTCATAAAGAGGGTATCATCCACGATCAGTATCTTTCCCATTGACGATCAAATAACTCATTGGTATATGATTACATAAAACTCTATGGGAATGAAAAAAAGGAAAGTGTTCAGTTTGTTTGAGATTTTGTTGCATCAGAAATGTACCTGACACCTTTTGTCGTCAGCTGGACTTCCCTGCGGATGGTGGCGACTTCGGCAAGACCGAGTTTCAATATTTTGTCATAGATTGCATCCAGCTGCTTGTGGGGGATGTTGAGCATATTCTCGATGGCATGGGAGTCCATCCCCGAATAGATGAGCATGGCGACCTGCTGATCTACACCATCAAGTTCCGTGCCTTTCATATCCATGCTTTTGGTGGTCTCTTTAAGGAAGTTGAAGAGCACCTGAAGGGTCGAGAGCGGGCAGAGGACCATGCTTGAGACAACTTCGCCGGATTCAAGGTGATCGATACGGACCACATCGGTGGGTTTTCCCTGGACTTCACGTTTTGTCAGTTCGATACCCGCAACATCGTTAACCGGGACGCAGACCTGTTTTGTCGGGCTGACGAACCAGATGCCTGAGTGGACGACAACAACGCTGCCTTTCTCCCACTGGGCATCCTTGATCATGACACCTCCTTTGATTGCCGGTGACATAAAATACGCCATGAGTCGGTACGCGTTACAGGAACTCAGGATCATTTTTTTCAGGACTGCCAGGACTTTGTCCACGGAAAGAATCTTGTATACAACCTCGACATTGGTCTTGTCCGTGATGATGAGGATGTTTTTCTTCTCTTCAACATCCACAACGGTCTTGAAAAGGACCTCTTTGTTAACCGGGGCCGGCAGTGCAATGCGATCCTCCCCTATCCCCAGTTTGATGACAATCCACGCATTATTATGTTCGATTTTTGCCGGTACTTCCTTCATGTGTCCTCCCGTGTACGTAAAATCCTGGTCTGATTTTTATGATTTTTCATGATTCCGGAGTCAGTTGGTATTCTTTGCCGGAGGCAACTTTGTATCTTTTGGTTTTGAGGTTTTGCTAATCTGCTGGTACACACCCTGCAGTTCATCCTCAATCTCAGTTGCTGAGGCTTTAAAGTCCTTCAGTTCACGCAGCAGGCTGAGGTCTTTCTCCTTTTTTACGTGTTTGACTTCGGCTGCGAGGGAACTGAGCATGTCTTCATCGGATGTGGTGGCCCCTCCGGCAAATGATGCCATATCCGACTGCATGCCGAGCTGGTCATTCGGATTTTCAGCACTGGGCGGTGCATCTGAAGGAATCCATGCGGTCTTGACGGTGTTGTCTGTTGGTGGAGCGGTTGCAGGAGCCCCCCTCCCTGTAGCGGATGTGGCTTCTGCGGTGTCTGGTGCAGTACCAGCAGCATCCGGTACATCCCCCATGTCATCATCCATTTCGACATCATCGAGATTGATGTTGTCGAGATCACCGAATTCCGCATCAAGACTACTGTCTCCCTCAAGCCCGCTGAATTCGTCCAGGGAAGATGCGCTGTCGGAAGGTGGAGCACCGGCAGATGCAGCCATCTCTTCCATGGATGGCATGGATAATTCCGGTGCTGGGAGACCTGAATCCGGGGTAATCTCTTCCGGCATTTCCGGGGGAGAATCATCATCAAGCCCATCCAGAAGCGAGGAATCAAATTCATCGCCGGAAAGGGATAGGAATGGATCCTCCGCCCCTCCCGGGGGGGTTGCAGCCATTCCCCCGGCTCCGCCCGCAACGGTGGAGCTTGCCGATGTGGACGTGGTTCTGGTGACTTTTTCGTTCACCGTCTTATCGAGCATCTTGTTGATGTCTTCAACTTTTTTGCCCTTTGCAAATTTCAGCCGGATGATGTTTTTGAGAGTTCCCACAGGAGCGAAGAGAGAGGTTATGCGTGCGCCAAATCCTGTCTTACCGCCCGGGGTTTTCGCAGACTCTGCCTTGGCAGGTTTTTTTACAGGAGCATCAGTTTTCCGGGGTGCCTTTGTATCCTTTGGAGCTGCGTGTTTCTCGAAAAATTTCATCCCGTCAAGACGTTTGAGAATGCCGCTCGTTTTCATCAGTGCGAATTTTGCCCGAATTTCTGCCATCGTGACAATACCCAGGGCAAAGACCATGATGATGACCAGGATCCCCATTATCAGAAGGAGCTGGATGAGGGTGACATCAAAGAAGATGAATACAAGACCCACGGTAAGAATGGTACAGAGCATTACGATCCTGCGAACACTATCTTTCATTTTAACAACCTCATGTAGCAACACCTGCTCCCATTTGCTGGAGCCCCTCAGGACTGAAGAACATGCCCACGCCGATAGGTGTAAGAACCAGTACAAGACCGGTTAGTAAACAGAATATGGCGCCATAGAAATAAAACATATACCGATCGCCACCACCTACAATGCGGGCGGCGAGAATATCGGATATAGTAATAATGGTCAGACAGATCACAACAAAGGCTCCCATCTCTTTTTCAGGAAAATTAGTGAACATGCCAAGCCCTCCGCCAAGTACCTGATTGGCAGACACTCCTCCCATGCTTGACGCACCTGATGCGGAAGAAACATTCTGGAACTGGGACATCATGCTCGTGACGGATCCTGTTAATACGACCATGATACGGTACAGTGCAACAAAGATAGCGGTCATGGCAATATGCATCGCAAAGAGCAGTATGATAAAACTGCGGGAACGCATGTCTTTCTTCTCACGGAGGAGTGTCTGTTCCAGGACAGATGCGCCGACAAGGTTCCCGATCGGTTCCGGTGGCCCTCCCAGGGTGACCGTATCCAGGTAAATATTAAGGTATTTGTAGATGTAATTGCTCCCGGACTCCCCGATAAATTTGTCCCAGACCTGCTTGGTGTCGAGACCCAGGTTCATTTTGGAATAGACCGAGTCTACGAGGGGTTCCAGGGCGATAAGCGATTTGCGGTCAATGATGTTGAGTGCATAGACCGCGGTAGTGCCCTGCCCCCCCATCACGGCCCCGAAACTCCGGATGAATACCGAGAAGTCGTTATCCCTCATGGTGATATTGGCGTCATCAATGAACCCGATGAGGCCTAATGGCACCAGCAGGATCCCGATGAGAAGATAGATCATACCGGCACTGGCTCCCAGCAATGCGAGGATGATGACACCAGCGATGGTAATCGGTATGATGATCCGTTCCATGGCATAGATGGTCTTTTGTTCCTTGGAGGGGCGACTGGACAGACCATGGGTTTTTGGATCATCCGGTGAGGACTGGTACATGAGCAGGTTGCCGAAAAAACTGATGGCCAGGATAATCCCGTATGCCATATTCAGCGTCGAATTCAACCCTGTGGGTGAGTAGATCGCGATCGAGATCATGAGGGTGACACCGATCACTGTCCCTGACAGGAGCATGGCGATATAGGCATCTCCCCATTTCTGGACCATCTCCAGCCCCTGCTCGACCTGGCTCCGGTACACGCTGCGGACCGTAGCCAACTCATTTTTCAGGAAATCATCATCAGGCACACCGGATTCTATTGCATTGGCGTACCGGTTCAACATGCTCTGCAGGATGGGGTTCTTAACCCGCTCGGCAACAATGCTGAGGGACTCAGAATAACTCCACCCCCATTTCTTGGTATACGTGTCAACTTTGGCAATATACCTGGCAGAGATGTATTCCTTCCGGTTGGCTGAAAAAGAGAAGATCTCCGGTCGCGATGCATTGGCAAGGGCGAGGGATGCCATGTAGGTAGTCATGAAGAGGAGGTCGCCACTCATCTTCTTGCCTTCAGACATATCGTTGAGCTTCGCTTTGAGTCCCTCAATTGTTGAAGCAAAGGGGATGGCCCGCCCGCGTTTTGCTTCTCCGGTATCAGGGGTGGGATCAGGCATGTCAGGCACCGATAGTCAGGAGGCCCTGTTTCTTGATCTTGGTCATCATATGGAACAGGTCCCAGAATTTCGTATATCCTGCCTTGTGCAGGCGCTCAAGGATCTTTGCCCGTTTTTCCACTTCGAGATAGATCTCTGCTTTCCTGCTATCCGGCATACCCAGCATGGTTGCGATCTTGTTTTCCAGCAGGTACGAACTGCCTTTTCCCGACCAGACAAAGGTATCTGATACCGGTTCCCAGCCAAACATCTGCACGAACGTGAATCCCTGGGTCTCCGGATTATAGCCGACCAGCTCATTGATACTGATCATGCGCCGGACCAGCTGGCCGTCAGGACGTTTGACTGCGCTCTGGATGATAACGAGGTTAAGGTTGTCCACATAGGTCTTGGGGATATTGATCGGGTCACCGCAGAGACGCTGGATCAGTTTCTCGACGGAAGCCGCGTGGAATGTGCTCATGACGGGGTGGCCGGTCTGCATGGCACCAAATGCCACGGCTCCCTCGACCCCTCGGATTTCTCCCACAAGGATCTGGTTGGGGCGTTGACGGAGAGCTGCCTTCAGCAGGTCGAACATGGAGACTTCACCGGTCCCTCCTTCGCTTTCACCTTTCCCTTTGGCAATTGCCACTTCCCGCACCCAGTTCCGGTGGGGAACATTTAGTTCGGGGGTATCCTCGATGGTAACAATCTTGTTCTCCGGGGGAATGAATGTCGTGATCGCATTCAGGAGCGTTGTCTTGCCGCTTGCAGTCTCACCGCTGACGAAAAGGGACATGCCGTATTCGACACAGATCCAAAGGTATGCGGCAGCCGTATAATCGATACCATTGCTCTCGACAATATTGAGAATGGAGAGCGGGACTTCGTTCACTTTACGGATACTGAAGTTGCTCCCGTGCCGTGAGATGGCAGTACCGTACACAATGTTGATACGGGAGCCGTCCAGCAGTGTGGCATCGACAATCGGACTCCGGTAGGTAATTGGACGTTTGATCCGTTCCGCCATCTTGACGACAAATTCGTCCAGTTCGCTGGAGACCTTGAACTCGATAACGGATTTTAACCCCTTGAAGATCTTGTGCTCGATGAAGATCGGCCCGACACCATCGCAGGAGATATCTTCGATATATGAGTCGGAGAGGAAGGGTTTTAGGACACCCATGTCGATTTTATCGCGGACCAGCAGGTATTCAATGGCCCGGTATTCCGGGTCGGTCAGGATAATCTTTCCCTCCGGTGTCATGGGGATCTGGTGTTTCTTCTTTACCTTGCTCATCTTGTCTTTGGCAGAGAAATCGGTATTGAGGAAGGTGGTAAGTTTCGACTTGAGATCCTGCTGGCCCGGGGCGGTTCCGGTGAGCTGGGAAAGGTCCATGTTCTTTGGTTTGATAACCGCAACGGTTGCGAGCATCTTCCTGAGGACTTCCGCCCGCTCCTTGTCGCTGATGGGGTCCTCTTCAAGCCCATCGATGAGATCGATAAGTTTGGTCTCGACAACCGGTTGCAGCAGGTTGACGCTGTGGAGGAAGGACGGCTCTATGGGAATGTAAAAGTTCCTGACATCGTCCGGGTCGGGAAGGATATGGATGAAGGTGGTCTCGTTTACCGGGTAGATGATGTTCGGACTTTTCATTGATCGAAGATCTTTTTTCAGTTCAGAGAGAAAAAGGGGAATACCGTAGGTATTTACCGGGAATGTGTGGAGATATTCAAGGAGATGGGGACTTGCCTTGACATAATCCTTGGCATTTGCCGGGAGCATCTTATAGAGCGCACTGGACTCTATATCATTGTAAAAATCGATGGTTGTGTCAATTGTCTCCGGTTTGAACGGGAGATTGATTGCAACTGATAGGGTACCCATGTCAGACCTTAGCGAAGCTCATCGGGATAATCTTCATGCCATATCCCGGGTGGACCTCGAAACTGACAAGGTTTCCGGTGGTCTTGCGGGCACCCCGGACTTTGACAACCTCCATAACCATGACGTACTTGTCGCCAACAAGTGCCTTTTTCATGTTGAGGTGGGCATCGCAGATGGAACGAATACGCACAAGAGTGTCCTCTTCAAAGGCGTAGGTATGGAGCGTGACAAGGATTGTCTTGCCGTGATCGACGAGGGACTTGCAGTTGGTGAAGAAGGTGAGGATGGAATCGGTCTCGGCATATTCGGTGAACAGGGTGAGTGAATCGACAATGATTACCTGAGATTTACTTTTCTGGATATGGGTGATGAGGTGGGCAAGGATACCGACCATCTCCTCTTTTTTCCATTCAAACCCGACAACGTGGAGGGGAAACACCTTGAGATACCCCCAGGCAAAATACTCGGAGATGTCAAGGCTCATGGATTCCATCTGCTTGATAAAACTCTTGCTCGTGCTCTCGGTCGTGAAGAGATCAACGGACAATCCCTGTTTCATGGCACCCCAGATGATCTGCTGGGTGAGGACACTCTTGCCGGTATCGTTCTCTCCTTCAATAAGGGTCAGGGACTCAAGCGGGAGTCCATCGGCTATCTTCTTGTCCAGTTCAGTGTTACCGGTTGAGATGATTTGCCGGTCCTCGCCTCCCATCAGATCGGAAATAGATGATGCCATGTAAATCTCTCTCCATATTTATGCAGGTGATACAGCAGAAACTCCGTTACCAGTGGTGACCTGAATGTGGTCTGGTCTTGAGTCCGCATAAAATGTCGTTATTATGGTCATGTTTACACCGGAATCCAGTTGCTTTGCATGTATGTAGTCGTTCTCAAATCCAGCAATCGACCAGTTCCCAGACCCCCCCAGATTATATCTGTCATAGGTATAGTGTGTATACCCATATGATGCTCCGGTTGTCGTATTAAATGAAAAAACATCCATATGAGGCAAATCGGAGACCATCTCATTCCCGTTATTGGTGATATTAAAGTTCAGTGTATTCGTATTGTCATCTATTTTTGGATCGGTAATGATGATGCTGGTTCGCAGTCGCGCTTCCTGCATAAGGGTGATATCTTTCTGGGCGGTTACAACTGTCTCCGCTGTAGTAAGCGTTCCGCCGACAAGCAGGTATGCTACAACAACAAGGAGAAGTACTCCCATCGCAGCTCCGATAATTTCAGCAACAGCCATCTGGTATCAGCTCGCAGGGAATGTTACCGAGCGCCAGATTGCGTCCGGAAGGATGAACTGGAAATAAATGAGATCTCCACTGGTCGTGGCCGGTGTTGTTGGATATGCAGTTATATGGAGCGTCTCACCGGAATCCCAGTATCCGTTGCCATTGAGATCATATTCCTTGGAAATTTTGTCGGCAGCATTCGAAAATTCAGTGGTCCATTGCCCGTTTCCTGAAGGGGTGGCTTTATACTGGAGCCTGCCATACTTCCCTTCAGGACCGCAAAAAACATCAGACCGGATGATCTCTTCTGAGTAAATCCTCGAGCTTCCGATATTTTTCATCCAGATTTCTGCCTTGTTGTCTGATATCAGGTAATAGTAAGTGACAATTTTAAAATCAGTTCTGAGCCGTTGGTCAGATTCATGAGTGGCGGAGGAAAATGTTCCGGCCATATTGTAGACCACCGGAAACACCGCATTAATCAACACACCCGATGCTATGACAGCAGTTATCAGGAACATTGCGGTGGTGAATGTCTCGGCAGACATGGATTATATCCGATCCGGAAGGTTCATCCATTCATCATCTTTTTCTTTATTTTTAGATGGCGTCTTTTTCTCGCTGATAGAGAGTGCTGATAGATCGATTCGATCTTCGGGCTTTCGTCCGGGTATAACCGGAACCTGCTGGCGCTGCTCCATCATAACTTCAATCATATCCTGATCGAGGGACGTGTCATTCGGGGTAAGGATGCGGTTGAGTCCATAGAGCTCGGATACAAATTCATCCGGTCCCACTTCATGTTCATCCCCAAGATTTGCCGGCATGAGTCGGGATATCTCACGGATCTCATCGCAAGACTCCTTTGAAATGTAACCCATGACACGGTAGGACTCCAGCATAATCTCAAGCCGGTCATGCCCGAATTTCCGGACGGAATTGTGGGTCCATTTGAAGAGTTTGTATACTTTCTGGAGCCGGAGTTTCTCATTGGCGGCAGCCTGGATGGCCGGGGTTGGTTTATGGGCACCGCCCATTTGTGACCGGAACAGGGCAAGCATCTGTTCATCCAGATGTTTCTTCTCATCATCAACAGGTGTTTCCGGTTCCGTTTTGGCAGCGTCCAGACCCTTCTTTTTATCTGCATCCATCTTTGCCTGTGAATCTTCAAGTTCTGATTCACGGGCAGCCAGCGCATCCTCCCGCTCCTGGAGGGCTGCCGCTTTTGCCTCTTCCTCTTCAGTGGTCTCAGGAGATGGTGTTGCACCTGTCCCTGCAGCAGTTGCAACAATGGTAAACGGGTTCTCCAGCTCGTTCATCCGTTCCCGGATGTCCATGAGAAGCCGTTTGATGGAGGTTTTGATGAGGTCAACCTCACGCTCCAGGTTCTGGAGCTTGACTTCCGGGTCATCCTCGGAAGCGGCAGTGATGATGTGGTCTACCTGTGACTGGTTGACTGCCATGATAATTCTCTTGCTTATATCTTTTCAGTTATTGATAAATATTTGTGTCAGGAACTGAAGTTAAATTAAGATACCCGCAGGAAATTTAAGCCAATTATTATGGAAAAATGTGATTTTTTAAATATTACATCTTCTGCGCGTGTAAAATTTTTCCCTTCCTATTGTTTTGATGGTTTACTGAACTGGTTCTCACTATTGTGGATCGGATGTGGATTTATTCTTCGTAATCTCGCTTTTTCCTATGGTGGAGGTTTTTTTCACACAGGGGATTTTAAAATGGTCATCTTTCCGACATGTGGGCAATATGCAACCCGAATACCTAAAAAGTAAATAGTTTTATGGTGAGTATTATCGGTAATGAGTAACAGAAAAGGGGACGTGGGGAAAACGGGGCCAGCAACCCGTTTCCCCGGGGCACATACAGTTGCGGGATCCGAAAAATATGTTGCCGGAAAGGGGAATAATGATGGATCGCGTTCTCTGTCAGGATATGCTGGAAGATATTCGCTGCAAATCATTATTTTTCTCTTTGCTCTGTTCTTCATCATCGCATTTTCCGCCCCCTCTCTTTTTATAAACGATGAATGGATTACTGCCAACCAGCTTAACCAGCTCAATATCGGGCACCAGATCACCATGAATGAAGGAAAATATGGTGTATTCAAGAATGGTACGCCCGGCCCGTACTTTACTGAACGACAGAATATTCTCATGTATAATCTGGCGCTTCCGGTTCTGGCGCTTCCGATCATCAAATGTTTTAGTCTCTTTGCAGACAATTTCCGGCTTGCAATAATTTTGTTGTGGGCAATAATCCCCCTGCTCATTGCGCTCCTGATCGATACGTTTTTCCCGAAGTATGCCTCTATCCGAGGAATGCGTCTGACCTTTGGTGCAATTCTTCTTTCATTCGTCCTCCTTACTACGAATCTTCTTCTCTATACACCGTTCATTTTTTCAGCAGCTGATGCACCGGTGGAAGTTGCGGCAATAATTTTTACCAATCATCTGCTCTTTGCTGTGATCGCTGTGCTGGCATATCAGATCTGTCTTCTGATCTTTGAGGACAGGTGGAAGTCCCTGCTCGGGGCATTCCTATGTATTGCCTGTTCATCGTTCGTTTTCTGGGGATCTACGGCAAAAGAGCATATGATCACTGCAACGCTGTTTGCACTGGTGATCTATTTCTTTATCCGGTATCTACGGAGGGATTCCTGGTGGGATGCGGCCGGTGCATTCTTTTGTATCGGATTGCTGGCATGGCCTCGCCCGGAAATGGGTTTTACTGTGGCAATTGGTGCCGGGCTTTTCATGATCGGTTACCAGGCATACCGGACAACGCACGGCATAACTGATGTTAAGGGGGCAATCTGCGCTGTATTCACTGCCATATTTATTTTCTTGGGATCCATTCCACTCATCGTCAATAATGTAATTACAACCGGAAACCCCCTAGTTCCCCTCTATATCCTGGAAGAGACCACTACTTCGCATTCACGGTATGCCCAGGTGATTTCACCCGTCACTGCGGTACAGAATATCCCTTCTGTCGATCCGGGTATATTCAGTAAGATCGGTGATTTTGCAGGGATTATTGGCAGGCATTATGTTCCCTCGTGGAATTCACTGCCTTCGGATATTATGGGGGTTTTCTTTTATCCGGAAACAGGACATATGGGATTTACCCTGGTCTGCCCGCTGGCGTTTATCGCAGTGATGCTCTTTTTGCTGACCTTATCAAAGAGACAACGGTTCCCCTCCCGGGATAAACCAATCCTTTTTTTCCTTTTTCTTATGACCCTTGCGGTTATGATCACGTACCTGCAGAGTTTCCAGGGGATGAATACAAGTCATGGCATTACCCCGGATGTCCGTTACCTCATGCCGGCGTATCTTACCGTGGGCATTCTTGGAGTATACCTGCTGAACTTCCATGGATTTCCCCCCAGCACAGGCACAACACTGTCACGACTGGTAAAATATTCTGTTGTTGGTGTCCCGCTCATCCTTGTCGGGATTGTCGCACTACCTCCGTTCGGCGGAAGATATGACGGTTATACCCTCTTTTTCAAGATGGTCATTACATTCCTGATGGTATTTTTTATTGCAGGATTCTGGTTCTCATCCTTCCGAAAAGAGCACATCGTCCTCCTGACCCGCTGTTTTCTTATCCTGATCGTATTTGTCCTTGCATGGCAGATGATGATGGTCTTTCTTTATTCGGTTGCAAAATTCAATGGCTACACGTTCTGGATACCATTGACCGATACCATTTTTCATCAGGTATTTGGTATATCGATAACCGCACCCTGAAAACTCACCTGCGGGAAATGGGAATGGCCGGTGAAAAACGGTTTAAATTTTTCTCTTTATAAAAAGGTTTTTTTACATGATACACTATCCTGAGTAGGACAGGCAATCTGAAGTTATCGCAATAACCAATGCCCGTATCCACAGAAAGCGATGAGAATATAATAATAGCAAAAGCCCCCTCGCCTCAAGGGAAAGGTGCGACGCTCCTCATTATATCAGCGATTTACGAAAAATTTCCTATGATCATTGAGTGATACCGGTGTGATTAATTGATTGTTCATACCCTCATTTGCGATGATTGCCACCATCCCGAAATAGTTATCTCTGCGGCAGGTTCATGATAATTGGCATATCTGAATCATCTTTTTGCTCATTCGCTTTGAAAATCTCTGAAGTGGAGTCCCTCGGGAATTATATTTTTACATTCAGTTGAAATTATTCATTTCATCCTATAATTTTTATTTTTGTCATGTAAGCAATCTCCTTAAATTGTGCCCCTGTCGTTGTGATGATGACGCATTATCTGTTCTGGAGATCACATTGTGCTCCCTCCCATCTGACCCGGTTGCACAAGAGGGCATGATCAGATAACCTGAAAATTATGGTCTACAGAAGATATTTTTATTGTCATAGATGAACCGGATTGGTTCATGCCTGGTTCTACAGAACAGAATTTATAAAAAGGTTCGCCGATTTCCGGGATTATTCCATTATGATTAGTATTTCTATCGTTATGCTCGTGAACGGGATTGTATTGTGAATACCGGTATTTCCTTATGCAAGCCACTTATGCCAACATTCCCAGAGTCCATCACAGAATTTGTGTTCTCTGTCAGAACCTGGTGAAAAAAAGGGATTAGTAGAGTTGGTTGACACTCTCGATTGCTGCAGGGACCGTCCTTGAAATGGGGAGGACTGCACCAATCGCGGGTTTCAGTTCAATGGTGAACTTCTGGTTCACATTGGTGTTCGCACCGTCGGGGGGGTGGAGCTGGAGGGTGAACTGCGTGCCCGGCTCAAGGAGGGCAGTCTGGGTTGAACCCTTGCCATTCAGCACCTGCGAGACGATCCATTTACCTACTGTTGGAGCAACTGTCGCTTCAGTACCATCCAGTTTGGAATTGGGTGCATCGTAACCAATTTCATCGAACGCGGCATCGTCCCGGTATGTTACCGTTAATTTCGAGAGATCCAGTGATCCGCCACCGGCAGTGGTTGCTACGGTGATCTGGATGTATTTCAGCGCGGAAGTTCCGGATCCTGCACCGTAAACATTGCCGACAAGCTCGAGACTCGTGCTTGCCTGTCCGACAGCAGTGTGTACCGTCTCCTGGCTCTTCTGGGTGGTGAAGAACCCGGCGCCGAGCACTACGTACGAGAACACTGCCGCGACAACGACGAATGCAATAAGCACAATCGCAGCCTCAAGACCCGTGAACCCTTCATCATAGCGTGTAAATCGTTTCATTTCCTTCACCTCAGTATACCTCATAGACCTGATTGCGGATCAGCGCTGCCGGGGCTACCCGTGAGACCGGGAGTGCTGCACCCTTGTCGGGTTTCACTTCAATGGTAAACCGTTCGTTCTTGCCGATTGTAGCATCCCTGACATCGATGGTGATTTTATCCATTTGCAGGCTGTTCAGAAGATCCGAATCATCTCCCTGAACACGGTCGCGGGTTATTTGCGTATCGCTGTCCGTATAGGTCTTCAGGAAATCCGTGGTGGAGACGGTATAGGTAACTTTCGTCATATCCACACCGGTTCCTCCTGCAGAGAGCTGGAGGTATATTGCAACTGTCCCAAGTGCACTCGTGGATGATGCTTTCGCTATGACGTTACCCGATACTTCAAGTGCTGAGCTGGCCTGACCAACGGCAGTGTGCACCGTCTCCTGGCTCTTCTGGGTTGTAAAGAACCCAGCGCCGAGTACTACATAAGAGAACACCGCCGCGACAACGACGAATGCAATAAGTACAATCGCTGCCTCAAGACCGGTGAATCCCTCGTCATTAGGTTTTAAGGAATTCATACATTCACCTTCGTTTCATAGCGGACACTGATGTGATTCAGCATCCCTGTTTGATAAAAGGATTTCATATTATAAATAATTACCCTAAAACCAGAATCTGAATTTTAACAATTTATGATTTTTTTTCGGCCAATGGGATGCAGATATCACCCATTCCCCGGAATACTTTTGCACATCACTGATGTTCTTTGAATGTATTGGGGTAACCGCCGCTGTGTAAATACATTCTATCTTCATTATTATTTAATATTTTGATTCACGTTTCATTCCGTATTACACCCCATTCGGCTTTTTTATATGTAATAAACAGTTATTTGATACAGGCATTTCTGGACTGGGTAACGCATGTCAGCAAACATTCTTTATGCAGAAACTAATAGTAATTTCAGACAGATGTGGTAATTGGGATGGATAAGAAAGACATACTCTATCTGGTAGCGGCACTGGCAATAGTACTTGTCATAGCTCTTGTTATCAAACCCCTGGCAACCGGCCAACCGATAAATACCGGTATTCCGATACCGACAACGCAGCAACCGGTAACAATAGTACCGGCACAGACCGCCACTGGGTTGGGGACAATTCCCCTTACAACCCCGACTCCCGCTCCAACAACCGTGCTCACTCCCGTGCCAACCTGGAATCCAAAATCAACCCAATCCATTGGATTTGTAAATTCTTCTGTTTACGGTATTTCATCAAACCAGTCAACAATTACAGGAACAAAATTCAATGATACCGGTCTCGATACTAACATGACCACGTTTGCCACTATCGCGTCTTCAACCGGCAGCAGCGGCACTACCAGTATCATGTATATCCCGTTCCCTTACTGGGAGATTGTCTATACGGTAAATCCCACCAGCGAACTCGAACCTGATACTGTTGAGGTTGAGTCAACGAAGGGAATCGCACACAGTGGTATATCAGGCTCGTATTCAACAGCAAAACCCGAGTTCACCATTCAGGTTATGGATGGCGATGATCCCAACCGGATTGTAAGGACTATCACTCCTCCGGGGGGGATTGATTTGAACCTGTGGAAGGGTATTGTGAGCGATAAAGAGGTTGACAAAGAAGATAACACTCATTTCAAAACAAATCAACTGCAAACAATCGAAACGGAGACAACCACTGTTGTCGATCCCCGCCCATGGACTGAGAAGTTCTATGAAGGTCAGCGGCATTACTACTTCATCGTTACCGCCCAATCCCTGGATTCATATTCGATAAAAATCCAGATCCCGACACGGTACATCGGGAACTACTAGATCGCGCTCGGGCTCCGGTTACTTTTTTTTAAGATTCAAGTATGTCCAAAAGGGGACCCGGACAAAAACCTTCCTGCATGTTCGGATGTGATAATCCAACGATATAAAAAAAGAGACTATTGAATGCGTTAATCAAATTTCTTCTTGCCCATCGATTCGATGTACATGTACTCTTTCCCGACTTCAATTGTGCCGGCTTTGTCTTCCGGAATGGGAATCTCGAAGTTGGTGAAATCCTTCATATCCATCAGTTGCGCAGTGGTGCCGGCAATCGAGAGAACCTGGCCGCTTTTACGCTCGACAACCGGCACGTAGGTCTTTGCTGATACCGGCTGGACGATGGATCTCTTGACTCCGTCAAAGATACCCACGGCATCGATACGGGCTTTTGCCGCACCGTGTTTTCCCGGCTTTGACGTAGCGATACCGACAACCTTGCACGGTTCATCCTCGATTACAATATATCTTCCTTCCTTGATCTTTCCTATTTCAGTCTGTTCCTTCATGGTTTACACCTGAATATCCTTAATTGTGTATACGCGTTAGTAATTTATCTCTGTTGCATTACATAAATACAACGCAGATAACAAGCAAATCCGGGAACTCCCTTTCATGAAACAAGATTTCTTCTTAGCATGCAGCCAGATGGCAGAACAGGTTGAAGAGAGCATAGCAGAACTTGTTGGGACCGCGGAAGGTGGCAAAACCGTACGGATGGGTGCAGATCTGACGCCGACAAAGTTGATCGATCAGGTTGCGGAGGACTGCATTATCCATTACCTGGAGGAGACGCCACTTTGTTCACTTCTTATAAGCGAGGAAGCAGGCAAGGTGCGATTCGACGGCAAAGAGGGAACGATCTTCCTTGATCCTGTTGATGGTACATTCAATGCGGTTGCGGGTATCCCGTTTTATGCCCTGTCTATAGCCTATGCCCGTGAGGGTGTTGTCGAGAAAGCATATGTCCGTAACCTTTCGAGCGGTGAGACATTCACTGCAGAAAAAGGGAAGTACGCGCGATGTAATGGCAATGCTATCCATGTCTCGGATGTTGCCAACCTTGACGAATGTGCCATGAGCGTGTACGGGCGGAAGTTCGATCCCACCCGGGTGATGCAGTTAGGGCAGAAAATACGGCGATGGCGCCTGTTCGGAGCGTCTGCACTGGAACTCTGCTATGTGGGGTGCGGGAGAATTGATGGCTTTATCGATCTCCGCGGAACCCTGCGCGTGACGGATGCCGCAGCGGGAATGCTCATCTGTTCCGAGGCCGGGGGCAAGGTCACCGATCTCAATGGTAAAAAAATCCAGTTTCCCAATGAAGTGACCATTGGCCGGTGTATTGTTGCAACGAATAGTGTACTGCATCACAAGGTTGTGGAATATCTAAGGTGATCCCTGATGAGAGCGGTGATTGTGTCACGCGTCGATAACCGGGAGGCTCTGGCCTTCGCACGAACGGTGCGCCATATCCTTGATGATGCCGGTTGTGCAACAGTTTTCGATCACGATACTGCTGAAGCTCTCGGTGAGACCGGAGTTCCCCTTACGGGTACTGGTGCTGATGTCGCAGTTGTCATTGGGGGAGATGGTACGATCCTGCGGACAATACAGGAAATGGATAATCCTCTCCCGGTTCTTGGTATCAACTGGGGGGAGGTTGGATTCCTTGCGGACCTTGAACCTTCCGGGGCACCGGCGTTCCTGCGCACACTACCCCTGGGTTTTTCTGTTGAGGAGCGGATGCGGATCTCTCTTGCCGGTGATAACACTCCCCTAGGTGTAGCGCTGAATGAAGCATTGATTGTCACCACCCGCCCGGCAAAGATGCTGCGATTCTCCATTATCATTGACGGGACAATCGCGGAACAGTTCCGGGCGGACGGTCTCCTTATCAGCACACCCACCGGATCAACTGCCTATGCCATGAGCGCCGGGGGACCGATTGTTGATCCCCGGATCCAGGGATTCCTCCTGGTTCCCCTCGCGCCGTACATGCTCTCATCCCGCCCGCATCTCATCAGTGACAGCCGGAGCCTTGAGATCCGGCTGGAGAGCGCGAAGCCGGCCAAACTGGTTATTGATGGGCAGCAGACCATTGATCTCGGATCGTCCAGTACCATTCAGGTAACGCGGCACCCGGTTCCCGGCCGGTTTGTTGATGTGAAACGCAACTTCTTCGAGAAAGTGGATAAAAAACTCCGTAATCTATGAGTGCGTAAACGATACCACTACGCGCACCATCCTTTTTTATCCAGTTTACGGTTGAGAGAAATACCGTATTGTGTAATAACCAAAATAAAGGCTTATCTTGAAAGGCGATCTACTACTTGTCAGGTGGTTAGGATGCAGGTCTCCATGAAACTCGAGATGAAAGATTCGCCCGGCCAGCTCGTTGCGGCAATAAAACCCATATCCGATGTTGGCGGCAATATCATCGCAGTCATCCACCAGCGGGAACCGGACCAGGACACCGATATCCTGGATGTCCAGATCGTTCTCGAGTTGCCGGAGGGGAGACTGGAAAAGCTCATCGTTCTTTTAAAAGAACAGGGTGTCCATATCCAGCGTATTGGCGAAGAACGCCTCCTGTACAAGCGGACCGTGATCCTGATCGGGCACCTGATGCACACCGATCTCTCCGACACGGTTGACCAGATCGATTCAACGGGCTATGCAGAAGTCTGTGAGCTCTCCATGAGCATGCCGGCCGTCAATGAGCGCTCATCATCGAGGATAACGATCAAGGCCCTGAGTAAGACGGATATGGAGTCTGCACTTGCCATTCTTCGCAAGGTCGCAAAGAAGAAAGATCTTCTCATGATCGAACCCCTGGGGGAGATCGCATGAAGGTTGCATTGATTGGGATGGGTTCAGTCGGCCGGGGCGTTGCCGAAATGATTGCAAAAAAAGATCTCGGCCTGACCATCACTGGCATCGCAGATTCGAAATCCGGCCTCATCAGCGATCGCGGGATCAATATCGCCAAGGTTCTCGCCACAAAGAAAAAGACCGGCATGTGTGGGGATTCAACGATCCCTGCTATTGACGTGATAAAAAACGCCGATTACGATGCATTAATCGAAGTGACACCAACCAACGCACTTTCGGGAGAACCTGCCACCGGCTACATCAAAGCAGCGCTCAACCGGAAGAAACACGTGGTCACATCCAACAAAGGGCCGGTGGCACTCCACTATAAAGAACTCAAGGCACTGGCGCAGAAGAACGGCGCTGCATTCCGGTACGAGGCAACGGTTGCCGGGGCAATCCCGATCATGCACACGCTTGAACACGGCCTTGCCGGTAATGAGATACTTGCGCTGTACGGCGTTCTCAACGGGACCTGCAATTACATTCTCAACCGGATGGCAGACGAAGGGCTCACATACGCCCAGGCCCTCATGGAAGCGCGTGAACTCGGATATGCCGAGGCGGATCCCACATATGATGTCCAGGGTATAGATGCCGCGATCAAACTGGTCATCCTTGCAAATACCATCTGGGGCAATGGCGTTAAACTGGAGGATGTGGACCGGACCGGTATCGATCTTCTTACCGCCGATGCACTTCGTCTGGCTGAAGACGAAGGCTGTACTATCCGCCTGATTGCTGAAGCATGCCCCCGCAGGAACCTGTTCCGGGTCTCACCCCGCATCATAGAGAAGAGCCATCCTCTCGTAACGCAGGGCACATTGAATGCGCTGACTCTCGAGACCGATATGGCCAAGGAGATCACCATGATCGGCCGGGGAGCCGGGTCGGTCGAGACGGCCAGCGCCATCATCGGGGATCTGCTGTTCATCCGGGATTGTTATGTCCAGCGTGCTTGAACACCGCCGGCACTATTTGCGCATGATGCGCCAGTTCACACTCGACAACGGGCAATTTACTGTTACTGATATCCAGAAGTCGGCCGGGATTCCCCGGAGCACCGCGCAGGACTGGGTGAACCGGCTTGTCCGCGAGGGGTGTGTTCTCATCCGCCACGAGAAACGGGGCCGGAGCCCGGCCCAGTACGCTGCGATCAGCGCGATTCCTTCCAGCACCTGCCGACGGATCTTCACCACGGTCGATGGTGACGTTGTTGCAATCTATCATGACTGCATGAGCGGTGCATGTGCAGCGTTCTGCGGGTACCACCATGCTCTTGCCAAAGGTGTACTTACGCATGTCGAACGGGACGGGACGCTCCTCAAAGAATCGGCCCGGCTGGGCTTTTCTGAAATCACGGTCGGGCTCCCGCCAGAATCTGCGGTCGGGGTCTATGGTGTTGAACGCCAGGATGACCTGATCGTCCAGCACATCCGCTGCATCGGCGGGCCGGCATATTCTCTCTCCGATATGATGTCCCGTGCGGAGGGCGTTGTCCGCATTGAAACGCAGCACAAGGAGAATATTGTTGAGGGAAGTGTCCGGACCAAAGCCCTGATGCAGATAACGATCGGGATTGACGATACGGATTCCCCGGAGGGTGGTGCAACCTTTGCGCTTGCGCTTGCGCTCCTCAATTACCTGAGCCGGATCAAAGGTGTCATACCCATCAGCCATCACGTAGCCATGCTGAACCCGGATATTTTCCGGAAGACTGCGGGGAACTCCGCAAGCTTTCTTGAGCTGGCAGTCCAGCCGGACAAGTATGATGCGCTGGTTGAAAAAGCGCGGCGTTTCATCGGCGATGAATCATTGTCATCTGAATGGGGTATGGCGGTCCGGAAAGGCCTCTGCATGCAGGATGGGCTCCGTGAATACGGGAAGATGGTCCGGGAAACAGTGATCTCCCGGCCTGTTGCCGAAGTCACCGCAGAGCGGTTCGGGATCGCGCTCTTTGGCGGCAATGGTGTTATCGGGGCTCTCGGTGCGGTTGCACTGGCGAACCTTCCGCATGAAATATTGTTGGATCCTTCCCGTAATGAGTTTTAGCGTGACTGGAAATCTCCAGCAGGATTTAAAAAAAATCGGAATTCAGAGAGGTCTCTTTCGCGGCAGATTCACTTCCGGTACCGGCGCGCCCGGTCCAGCTACACTCTAAAACCCCTATCTCATACCGGGAATAAACGAAAGATTATCCTCACCCCACTCAAATTCTCCTTCGGAGTTACCCTGCGACAATCTGTCAGACCCTCCTGGCCCCACTATCAAACGTGAAAACCCGGTTCCGGATTGGATTCGGTGGCATCTGGAGCCACGTCCAAATGACATCAGTATTTTTCTCATACTTTCTTCGTGAATCCTGGCAATGTACACTACCAGCTAAAAACCTGAGTGAGTTACATCATTATCAGCATCGCAATCGATCTCCGGTAAAAAATTTTCAACCCCCCCTTCACACCCTGCTCAAAATTTTTCAGGCAGGGTCTGGTTGATCGGCAAACTCTCTCACGCCGGACATCGCAAAAAATTGTAGGTTATTCAATTTAATTACCGGTTAATTAACCGGTAATCGGCTCGTTAACTTACACCCTGTGATCGCGATTGAAAATTTTTGCTCTGTAGAAATCATTTCGAAATGCTAACGCTCCTGAGCTTACGTTGCATATATTGGCGGGGGTCGGGCGGTGTACTTCCAGTGCGAACAAACCGATGTAAGTAAGGTAAGAGCTAGCGTGAGTTTTCCCCCGGCTCTGTTGCGCACGGACGAAAAAGCATCAAACTACACCGCCCGACCCCCCC